>Ga0325414_1007632_pt1 | contig 11454 bp, 4 predicted proteins | sample PopdelMetagenome_8_FD_206183 | JGI IMG/M metagenome (GOLD analysis project Ga0325414, IMG submission 206183) | Populus deltoides microbial communities from Bellville, Georgia, United States - Leaf-PdKOR-R3 | ecosystem: Host-associated > Plants > Phyllosphere > Phylloplane/Leaf | place: USA... | reverse complement strand
GATTCAAGAAATTCACAGGGTTTAAGATACAGATCATGTGTGATTGTGTATGCATGTATGTGTGGATCAAGGGTTCCCATATTTCCTTGAGGTAAAGGGAAATGAGGTGAAGCTGTTGAAACATGTAGTAATATATATTAATTTAGCTTGAGTTGAAGCTAAATTATGCCCTATTTTAAAGCAAGCAGAAGATAATCTTTAACTGCTAAAGGTGATGATCAGGAGAATAAAGAACTCGCATGTAATCGATAAATTCAACTCTGTGAACTCTTTTTTTATATTTTATATTTTATGATGTTGTGGTGATTATTTTTTAAAATATTTTTATTTATAAAAATATTTTAAATAATATTTTTAATTTTTAAAATTTATTTTTAATTTTAGTATATCAAAATATTTTTTCATTAATAAAAATTTAATATTAAAAATTTAATATTAAAAAGTTTAAATGCTTAACTCTCTTTAAGAACTGTTAATCTATGATAAAAAAAAAAAATTGTAATTTTTTTCAATGTTTTATTGATAAAAAAAATATTTTAATGATCTTGTTTAGTACAATTTTTTCTAATTACCCCTAAATTCATTCAGATAAAAATAAAAAAAGGAACGATTTTCAGAAAATTTTTTAGTAAACCCTAGATCGCACAGAAAACAAGCTAGATCCGACGGTCATAAGTCAACCTGCCAAAAATTAGACTTCTCCCATCAAAAGCCATGCAATAAAAAACTCACAGTCCCATTACGTGCAAACCACGCGCTTCAAAATTACTTATTTTTAATTTTTATACTCTTTCATTTATTTCTCTCTATTTATTTTTTTCCTACTTAGAAACCTTCCATCACTGGTTATATTGCTGGCGGAGAAAGTTTCAACTCCAAATCTACGTTTTGATCTCCTTCATCACTGCCCCAAAAGTCGGTTTGTTGTTCATAATAAATTCATAAACATATAATTCAAATCACTACAAAATTCAATCCATAAAAAAAAATAAAGAATTATTTATTGTCCAAAAAAAACTCTTTTCCACAACAATTCACATTGTCTATTAGCTAAAAATTTAATTAAAAACTTGAAGTAAAATTTATTTAGGTAAAATAAAATTCCATAGAGATAAGCTAGTATACAAAACACAAAATTTAAGATTTTGTTATACTTGAGGTATAATTAGTGGTATTTTATTAGTTACTTAATGAAACTTTCTTTGAAGAAAAAGACAAACACATGTGGGAGAGAAAATAAAATTTATGAACCGTCAAAAATAATAAAAATATCTCTATATATTATTTCTCTCTCTTACTTGTATCTATTAATTTTTGTAGAGTGGATCCATTGAATAACTAATATGATCAAGATATTCTTATCACTTTTAGTGAGTCATGAATTTTTTTCTCCCCCCCTCCCCATTATGTCTGTGTTTTTTTTTTCAGAATGAATTTCATTGAGTTACTAATATGATGTTATCCTTGAACATTGTAAAATCTCTTGAAATAAAATATTAAAAGAGAAAATACTAAAAAAAATATTGTTTTTCCTGCAAACTAGAGAGATTAACATCCCGCGTTAGATTAGGTTAAAATAAAATATAATATCTAGAAATGCATGTTGGCGCATGGTAACGTACCTTTCCCAACCATTTCCTGGTTTTTGGTAATCACCCGTTTAACGTTGCTTTGTGTGTTATTGTCGTTGGTTCCCACGGAAGACTTGCTCTAAATCAAACAAACATATATTTATAGAAATAGAAAACTTCACCTTTCTCTTTTCATTATCTCCAATATTTCTTCTTATTTTGTAAAATAATAATAATAATCTCTTATATCACAAGTATAACACTTCCTTTCTTATATCTATCAAATCTTCAAAAAGGTTTGTTTCTAAGTTGGATTTTGTGACCAAGGATGAAGAGTATGATGTGATTGTTCTAGGAATTTATCACAAGAAATGCATTCTCAGTGGTCTTCTTTCTGTTAATGGACTCAAAGTGATTCTCTCTTTTTTTAGATGTTTTTATTATCACAAGCATAACACTAATGTTTTAATGTTCTGGCTTGTAATATTTACTCTCCATCGATGAATGCTGAAACACATTAGATTTTTTGAGTCTTAGTGTTTGAAAAAAGCATGTGTTTCTCCTTAATTTATCTATATAATTTAATTTTTCTATGATAATCCAATTGAATCTTCGTTTGAAACATATACTGCATATGGACTGCAATGACTATTATGAAGGAGAATTAACATCTTTTAATCTTAATCAAGTGATTCTCTTATGTTCATGTTGTAAAATACTTTTGATTTTCTTGTCTACTATCTTTTCCATATTCTTATGTGATTTTTTCCTTGACCCTCTTCATGATTGTAGCTATGGAAACGTTTCAGGGGGAGTAACCAGTCTCTAGAGAGCCTGGGTGCAAGCAAAGAATACAATGTTGACATGATACCTAATCTATTTTGTATGGAGTTTTATGATCTTGTTGTTAAATGATAACATGTGGTAAGTGTTTACATTGTTGTTTTTTTTCAATTTGTTATGCTAGTTTATTATCACCAATGGTGGTTTGGTTCATGTTCTGATACTCACAAATGTTACCAAGTATCTCAATTTCAAGGCTGTTGATGGTAGTTTTGTGTACAATAAAGGGAAGGTAGAGCACATTTGTGTAATCTAAAACCTAGAACAAAAGATATTAATTTTAGTGAAAAAATGAAAGAAGTAATTTTGATTTTCAGATCCATAAAGTTCTAGCAACTGATGTGGAAGCATTAAAATCTCCACTGATGGGATTGTTTGAAAAACACCGTGCTCGAAAGTTCTTCATTTATGTCCAAGATTACGAGGACAATGATCCCAAGTCTCATGAGGGTCTGGACTTGATTAAAGTTACAACAAAAGAAGTTATCGCGTATGTGTTTGATCAACATTTCTCTTTAATTGATAGAAATTTCAGTCTAGTTTAAGATCATATCATCTATTAATAAAGGGCTTGAATGAATTCATGCACCTTAATGTATATTTTATGTTTTTGAGAGCTAGATGATCAAATTTTAACTATTAGATTAATGCTTGTTAATCATGTTTCATGTAGAAAATATGGGTTAGAAGATGATACGATCCATTTTATCGGTTATGCACTAGGTCTTCATCTTGATGATAGTTACTTGGATCAGCAAGCTTTGAATTTTGTGAAGAGAATGAAGGTGCACTTACAATTCTTTGAAATCTTGTTCTCTACTCGTCTTTGATGGTTACACAAAAAAGAAGAAGAAATAATTTTCAAGTTATTCTTTTGTTTGTTCCATAAAGCTTTATGCAAAGTCATTGGCACGTTTTCAAGGAGGATCACCTTATATCTATCCACTCTATGGACTAGCAGAATTGCTTCAGGTTTGTTGAAGTCCATAACGTTTTTTTTTTTATAGAATTAGGGAGTGAAGATAAGTTGTTCTAACATGTCTTGGTATTTTGTTAGTCATTTGCACACTTAAATGTAGTATATAGTGGCCCTTACATGCTCAACAAGCTAAAATGTAAGGTAAAATTGTGATAACAACTTGTATCCATGACCTCTTCTTTAGCATGTGAATCTATGATTCTTGATCTGTTGCTTGCTTTCTGTTGTCAGACTACTTGATCCTCATAAGTCTTGTTGTATATTGACAGGTAGAGTTCGATGAAAATGGAAAAGCCATTGACATGACTTCTGAAGGAGAAACTGTTACATGCAAGAAAGTTATTTGTGACCCATCCTATTTGCCAAACAAGGTAGCATTAAACAATTTTGAGATCTGTCATTGTTGTAATGCTATGGGTAAAGAAAGTTGGAAAGGTTCCTCATGCTATTTGTATAATGAGTCATCATATTCCTAACACTAGTGATTTTCACTCTGCGCAAGTTATTCTGCCACAGAAATAACTTGGACGCAAATCACACATGTACATTTATTTTTATTTGTACAAATAAAACCCCAAAGGCTCTCATATAAGCCTTCAACTGCATATTACAATGCCTTTTGATCGACTGCATGCTTTGAAATGCATTATTAAGATGGATAGAAAAGAAATGGCTAAAATTTAAGTTACAGATATTCAATTCTAGATATCTTTGAAGATTTGTTTGTAAACTTTCACATATTTCTCCAGGTACCTCTTCTGTTGTTCATATGCTCACAATGTTGCTCCAAAAGGAAAATACATTACTTTTGTTTCAACTGATGCTAAGACAGATAACCCTGAGATGGAACTAAAGGCAGGAATTTACTTGCTAGTCCAGTAAATGAGATTTTCAATGATATTTACGACAAATATATGCATGAAAACAATGAGGAAGATGACCATTGCTTCATTTCTATTGTAAGTTACAAGTATACCTACCATTTATACATGTCTTTTCTTACCCTTGTGACAAGATTGGCTGGAGTTTTCATCTACATAGCAATTATAGATCCTTATAGAGTAGCTCAAAAGGGGAACCTTTTCATGTCTCCCTATAACTCTACTAACAAGCTTGTGGTCTAGCTTTCTAAATTTCACATTTTCCCTAAATAACTCAGCAGTATTGATTAAGATCATAATATTCTTTGCAAAGCTATGATGTAATAACTCACTTTGAGACCACAGTACAAGATGTGATCGTTATGTACAGTAAAATAACTGGAAAGGTAAGTATCTCATAATTCTTGAGTTGAATTATAGAGAACAACATTTTTCATTTTGATCGAGATATATACTTGACAATATTAAGAGTCTTTGTGCTTAAACAATTTCAATTTTCCTTGATGAATAATTAGCAAGGTCAATGCCTAGCATTAAGATTTAGGAACAATTAACAAGGTAAATGCCTGATATGAATATTAAAATGGTTCAAAAAAAGAGAATTTGTACTGACATACTGTTTTCATAGCTGAAAAATAGACAATTTACCTTTAGTAGATCACTTTAGCCCCGTTTTGTATTCTGTTCCAAATTGGGTTCGACAAAATTTGAAAAACAATTTCAAAAAAATAATAATAAAATATTATTTTGATGCATTTCCGAGTAAAAAACACTTTAAAAAGCAACCGTTACAATACTCTTAAATATCTTTTTAATCTTGACCAAAGTATGTAAAAACCATAATTAAAGATGTGATACAAAGTAACAATATAATTGATTTTCAGATGTATAAACCTTGCTTCCATGCACCCATCTACTTATAATTTGGCTTTTGTTTTGGTACAGACTTTTGATCTCTCCGTGGACTTGAGTGTTGCAAATGTTGCTGCTGAATAAACATGTTTTTTTACTTTGCTTAGAGAGTTTAGTGCAACAACGTTAATAAATTAGAATCAAAATCATCAAATATGAGTTCCCATCAAAGTAAAATATTGTTCTGATTTATGTTTGAATTTTCTTAATCTATGCTTATGTAACTTTAATTGTCTAAGTAGAATTGCACATATACTTCATTTTAAACTTTGAAGGCTTTACCTTTTATTTCTTTCTATAACTTCGTGTGTGTGTGGGGTGGGGGGGATGGTTTGCGTATAAATTGAGCACATGATCTAGAATTTGTTGGAGAGATTTGCATACAAAGTCTATAAATTTTTTAAAAACTTGTTTTTGCTCATGGATATTCCATTGTTAATATCTTAAATTATCATCTCAATCCAACGATTTAAGTTATTAGATGAGATATCAAGATTTAAACTCATAACCACTTGGTTAACAAGGGTCAAAAGCTTAAATTGCTATATAAAATCCCCAGATATGATTTACACTATTTTCTAATATAATAAGTCTAGCCTGATGGGTCAATCTAATGATATGCCAATTCAGAGCTTGGCCCTAGAAAGATTTTCTTTCAAACTTCTTTTAGACATTAATCTAGTCAAACTCCAGTAACCTATCCATAACTAGATTGACTAGGTCATGTCAGTTTTAAAGAATTGTTTTTATTTAAATTGATGTATTTTTAGTTTTTTTTTAAATTACTCAAAACAACATTATTTCATAATTAATTTAAATTGTCCCGATAATTTATGGGTTAATATATGACTCAAACCTTTAGTTATGTTCGGCAATCATGGGATATACATGTGTTTATATACCTTAATGCATATAATATAACCCATAAGTGAATAAAAATAAAAATAACATATACCTTAATGCAATCATGGAATTTATATTGTAGTTAGCAAATCCATTAATGTATTTTACATCGGCACATATATTTTAGCATGTAAACATGCTCTCTTTTTTAATCTAGTACATGGTTTCTTGAAGCTTGCTTGTACAATGATTAAGATTAAATTTTATTTTCAAATGATTTTAAAGATGTATATTAACACATGTATTGCTTAGGAAACACATATTTAATATGTTTCTAGGGAATATTTAGAAATGACAAATTTAACTCAAATATGATAAATATTCACCTTAATAGATCTAGATAAGTGATTTTTTTTTGAATTATCTAATAAGATAAAATCGCTCAGTGCAGTTCACAGTAAAACTCTGAATGATTTTAGCTTATTAGATAATTCAAAAAAAAAAATCACTCATCTAGATCTGAGTTGTCTCTTTTTTTATTTTTTTTAATTTTTCGTTTTAAGCTGAGATGTCTTTCTTTTTTTTCTGTTTTTTCGTTTGTTGAGCTGTCTTTTTTATTTTTGTTTTTGAGCTGTTTTTTTTTCCTTTTTTCCCCCTTTTTTTATGACTTTTAGGTTTTTTTTCTTCTTTCTTTGTTTTTTTCTTTTAATAAAATTTTTTTGTTTAATTTAGTTTGTTAATGTTAATTTTTTTTTTAATTTAGTTATCAGACTTTCATGACACAGATCCCGGGTTTAACAGGTTAACTTGGTTTGACGAGTTAACCCATATTTTTTTTGCTTTTTTTCTTTTTAATTAATTTTTTTCATTTACCTTAGTTTGTTAATGTTAAATTTCTTTATATTTAGTTATCAGACTTTCATGACATATCTCAAGTTTGATGGATTAATCTGGTTTCACGGGTTAACCCAGTTAATTCTGGGTTAACCCGTCCATTTTTTTGTTTTTTTTTCTTTTAATAAAATTTTTTTATTTAATTTATTTTTTTCATGTTAATTTATTTATTTAGTTATTATATTTTAATGCACGGATTCCGGGTTTAATGGGTTAACCTGGTTTGACGAATTAACCCGGAGTTTTTTTTTGCTTTTTTTCTTTTTAATTAATTTTTTTTAGTTTAGTTTGTTAATGTTAAATTTCTTTGTATTTAGTTATCAGACTTTCATGACACATATCTTGGATTTGACGGGTTAACCTGGTTTCACGGGTTAACCCAGTTAATTCTAGGTTAACCCGTAATTTTTTTTTATTTAGTTATCAAACTTTCATGACGTGAATTCCAGGTTTGACGGGTTAACCTGATTTGAAAGGTTAACCCAGTTAATTCAGATTTTTTTTCTTTTTTCTTCATTAGTTTTTCTTTATGTTGGTTTTTTTTTCTTTTTTTTTCTTTTTAATTAATCTATTTAATTATCACACTTTTATGACACGACCTTACAGCCAGACCCACATCAAAGGTTCTTAGGTCTGGTGTTGCAGTCAGAGTTATTTAAACTTGAGTCATGTAAGTTGAATATTATTATTAATATTATAAATATTACTCTTGGGTCAAGCGTTGCAGTTAGACCCAAGGCTTTTAGGTATATTTTTGCAGAAAGACCTAAAACCCTTAGATCTTAGCCTTTTATATATTTTTTATGCAAGAAAAAAGAATTAACCCATGACATACGCCTTTCTTTTTTTTTTCTTTTCCTTTTTAAGACTTTTACTATGGACTGCACAGTGCAGTCTATAGTGAAAAAGTTGATGCCTTTAGTTTTTTTTTTGTTTTTTAATTTACTTTCATAATATTAAATTTTTTCTATTTAATTATCAAACTTTTATGACACAGATCCCAGATTTGACAGGTTAACTTGATTTGATGGCTTAACCTAGTTAATTCAGATTTGTTTTTTTTCTTCATTAGATTTTTTCTTCTTGTGAGTTTTTTTCTCTTTGCTTTTTCCTTTTTAATTAATCTTTTTTTTTAATTTAGTTCATTAATATTAAATCTTTTTTCTATTTAGTTATCACACTTTCATTACATGGATCTAGGTTTGACGAGTTAACCTGATATGGCGGGTTAACCCAGTTGATTCATATTTTTTTTCTTTTTCTTCATTAGTTTTTTTTTCTAATTTTATCTTTTAATATTGTATGCAGTCCATAGTGAAAAGGCTGATGCCTTTAGTTTTAGTTTTTTTTTCTTTTTATGCCTTTTACTGTGGACTGCACAGTGTTGTCCACGGTGAAAAGACTGACGTCTTTTTTTTAATTAATTTTTTTTTTAATTTAGTTTGTTGATATTAAATTTTTTTTCTATTTAGTTATCAGACTTTCATGACACAGATTTCAGGTTTGATGGGTTAACTTAGTTACTTAAGATTTTCTCCTTTTTCTTCATTAGTTTTTTTCTTCTTATAAGTTGTTTTTCTTTTTAATTAATATTTTTTTTGTTTAATTTAGTTCATTAATATTAAATTTTTTTTTCTATTTAGTTATCAACTGATGCCTTTAATTTTTCTTTTTTTTTCTTTTTGTATTTTTGCTGTTTTTATGCATTTGATCGTGGACTGCACCTTTGATCGTGGACTCATAGTGCAGTCCACAATGAAAAAGTTGATGTATTTTGTTTGTTTTTGGTTTTTTTCCTTTTTAATTATTTTTTTCCTTTTTAATTTAGTTTGTTTATGTTAATTTTTTTTCTATTTAGTTATAAGGCTTTCATGACACGGATCTCATATTTGACGGGTTAGCTTAGTTAATTCAGATTTTTTTTTCGTTTTCTTCATTAATTTTTTTCTCCGTATAGGTTTTTTCTTCTTTTTTTTTCCTTTCTAATTATTTTTTAATTTAGTTTGTTGATATTAAATTTCTTTTTATTTAGTTATCAGACTTTCATGACACAGATCTTAGATTTGATAGGTTACCCAACTAATTTAGATTTTTTTTCTTTTTCTTCATTAGTTTTTTTCTTACTATAGGTTTTCTTTTTTTTTTAACCCAGTTAGTTTTTTTCTTTTTGCTTTTTTGCTTTTTTTATGTCTTTGACTGTAGACTGCACAGTGTAATTTATAGTGAACAGACTGATGCTTTTTGTTTTTTTTCCTTTTTAATTAATTTTTTTGTTTAATTTAGTTAGTTAATGTTAATTTTTTTTATTTAGTTATCAAACTTTCATGACATGGATCCCAGATTTGACGGGATCGCCTAGTTAATTCTGTGTTTACCCGTCAATTTTTTTTCTATTTAATTATCAAACTTTCACGACACGAATCCAATGTTTAATGGGTTAACCTAGTTTAAAGAGTTAATCCAGTTAATTCAGATTTTTTTCATTATTAGTTATTTTCTTCATGTTGGTTTTTTTTCTATATTTTTTTCATCTTAATTAATCTATTTAATTATTATACTTTTATGATACGATCTTACATTTAAACCCACATCCAAGACTATTGGGTCTGGTATTGCAACCAAATCCACTTAAACTTGGGTCATGCAAGTTTAATGTTATTATTAATATTATAAATATTACTTTTTGGTTAGGCGTTGCAGCCAAACCCAAAACTCTTAGGTATAACTTTTACATAAAGACCTAACACTTTTAGATCTTAATTTTTTTATATTTTTTATATAAAAACAAAATTGATCTAACTAGTAATTACTATTTTGAGTTAGATATAAATATCAAAAATTCTTTTCGAATAAGGTAATATTATCAATAAATTCATCCTAAAACCCAATCTAAATCTAATTTAAACACATACATCGATATTTTGCGTGCGCACGCATGTAACTTTTTTTTTTTTCAATTTAATGTAATATATGAATGCCTAACTCATTGTGTGTGTGTGTATATATATATATATTTTTTTCTCATTTAATATATTTATACATTCCTCAAATATATATATACCTCTTAATTATAAATATTCATTACCCAAAATTAATGCATACATAATTAAATTTCTTATTTAATAAATAATGAATATAACATAAATATTTATTTTAAATATTAATGTGTATCAATATAGTAAAAACCCGAATAACATATATACAATTAAAATATACTATAAGCGGTAAAATGCCAAGATAAAAAAATGAATATTGAATGAAATAGAGGGAGGTATAATTATAAGCCTACTTGATAATTTAAAGTGTGTTTTCTTAAAAGGATTATCAATTTAATATTTTTTTATTTTTTTTTAATAATTTTAATATGTTGATATTAAAATAAAAAAAATTTTAAAAATATTTTACAACATAATTCTAAATATGCTGAAATCTAATTTAAATAACAGTGAGTAAACAAACTATGAATCACACTTGTATAAAATGTTTTTAATAGAGATTAGTTTTTTTTAATAATTTTTAATTATTTTAATATATTAATAGGAAGAATAAATTTTAAAAAATAAAATAATATTATTTTAATATTTTTCCAAATAAAAATTACTTTAACCGCTATCACCGGAAAACATGCTTTAAGCACTTTGAAAATCCCTTTTTCTGTGACATTTCAAATATTTGTCTTTTGCTCTCCTGCCACTCCCCACCCATTCGACTGTTACTCGCAAATTTCAAAATCTTTCTCTACTGAACACAGAACACGGAAGAATTTTCTGTCGTTCCGCTGCTTATTTTGTTTTGATTTTTGACTCGGATTGAGCCATGACTCGTTCGACTCGGAAGTTTAGGGTGTTCGAGTTCGACGAAGAAGAAGAAGATAGAGTCGAGAAGGAGTCGGCGAAGTTCGTCGGCAAGTTTCGAATTCAAAAGAGAAAACGAAACGACAACAAGAAGGACGACGACGCCTCTTCTCCTCTCACTAAGTATAATTTCCTCCAGTGCTGTAAGTTTTTTCTTTCTTTTCTTTTTTAATATTTGGAGTCGAATTTGGACTGTCTTTGAGTTTTGTATATTTGCATGAAATTGAAAAAATTAAATAATTAATTTAGGATGAATAATTTCATTTTTTATTTATTTCTGAGCTCTAAATTGTGAGTTTGGTTATGAATTGCATGAAAAAAGCTAACAATGATACAATTGTGGAAAAACAAAATAGGTTATGCGCATCGCGGTTTTTATTTTATTTTATTTTATTGTTTTGATTTTCAATTTTTTATTTATTCTCGAGTTTTGAACCTTAAATTGGGAGTGAATTTGAATTCTGGCAATTTTTTAAAATTGGGAAAAAAAATGAAATGATTATAAAGAAATGAAGGTTAACTAAGTCAAATAAAACTATTGTTCCATCAGTTTGTAGCCTACTATCATTGCTTTACTCCCGTATAAATGCTTTATCATATGAGAGATTCATGTCCAATAATTTTTATGTAGTTGGAGGATGTACTGGGACTGTGAAAATAGAAAGAAGCAATGAACC
>Ga0325414_1007631_pt1 | contig 11454 bp, 5 predicted proteins | sample PopdelMetagenome_8_FD_206183 | JGI IMG/M metagenome (GOLD analysis project Ga0325414, IMG submission 206183) | Populus deltoides microbial communities from Bellville, Georgia, United States - Leaf-PdKOR-R3 | ecosystem: Host-associated > Plants > Phyllosphere > Phylloplane/Leaf | place: USA... | reverse complement strand
TAATTATAATAGCTGAAAATATGAATACACAACTGCTTCATTTCTGAATTTGGAAAAAAATAAACTGCTAGATATCCACCACTGAGGCCAGGTCTGTCCTGCTACTCGGTACATATTGTGCTTGTAATTCTGCATTGTTCATAACCTTTACGGGATTCATCGTTCAATCTAATAATAATATCAAATATAACTTGGTTGGTGCCTACTGCCTACCCTCAAATTCTCAAGTCATATTCATTAGCATATTCGAAAAATTTAAACTACTGGTTAGGCAGAGTATTATACTTGGGGGAGCATACTAATTGACAGTTCCGACAGACACTACCAAGAATTCTAAAGGGAACTTCACACAAGTTGTGACTTGACTTAATTTGGCTATTAGCACTAAGCCTTTTCTGCATCGCATGCTTAGTAAGGGAGAACATTTACAGGCAACTTCATCGTCGAATTTCCCAGTAGCATTTTCTCCACCCTGTTCTCCACATCACAGAAAATGAACAGCACTGATTGGAGTGAGCTGTTCTGCTTTCGCCCATCATGAGCTTGTTTCCTGCATCCAAAAATGTACATATATAGCTTAGAAAAACATCCTATACAAAAACAAGTTCTAAGCGAAGATGGCTTATGCTCAGTCAATTTACCTTCACAGTAATGGAAAATTGAGTTGTTTTTGCCTCTATAAATCTGGCCATCCATTAACCTAATGGACTTTTCCATTGCCAGTTCGTATTAAAATCTGTCAGCAAATGTTTTGTCCAGTCAGTCTTCTTTACTCACCAACCAATCTTTTCTTTCCATGACAACTGAACTCCAAATTATGTAATCAGCTACTACTCTCTTTATTTATAGAATGAATTATGCAACAATAATACAATCGGCTACTACTTTTCTCGGTCACCACCACCGCTGCGGCCGCCACCCCAACTTTTTTTCTAATCCTACAAATAAAATAAATATATTACATTGCTATAAATTTGTGTTTTATTTAGTTGAAATAAAATAATTATTTAGGTTGGATTTAATGAATTTAGGATTTGTTGAATTAATGTGAAACTAGTTAAGAATATCATTATTTAGAGTTGATTTAATATAGTTGAACATAAAAATAAGTTAAATTAATTATGAAATAATATTTTTAATTAATTATGTGTTGTGTTTAATTGATGTTAAGTTGTCGAATTAGAGATTTTATATGTCTTGTTATAATAAGTTAATAATATAATTAACTATGCTTAATGATTTAATGCAAGAGAGCATGAATACTGTATTTGTGTGATAAAATACATGTTCCATTGAATTGTTTATAAGTTCACGAATTTGATTTTTCTTTTTAATTATATTAATTTGCTAATAAAGAGGTCAAAAAAGGTACAAAACCAATTAAAAATCTAATGTGTTGATTATTTGTTAAGTTTGCATGAATTATTTCAATAATTTTAATATTTTATGAAGGTATGCTAGAGCATATATATACTCCATATGTTTGATAATGTATTATTCACTAACCTAACAGGGAGAATTGTGCCCTTAATTTATTTGACTCCCTTGGGTGATTTTGATGTTATCTCCACGTATAGCTAGGGATCTATGTCTTGCATACATAGAGGGGGGCAAACAAGTTGAGAGATGTTTGTTGCTTTTATATATATGAAGCGAGAAATACTATTGTTACTTTACATTTTTGTTGTCCCGTTGATTTTTTTAAATGGTTAAGCTACATTGCTCAGACCAGGTAGTGCGACATTTCAATTATAAACAACACATTCCAGTCAACAGTGACACTGGTGATGCATTACACGTCTTAACTCGTCGAGGTAAAATTAATGATTATGACTGGTTAAGCTGACATGAAGAATATGTTTCATAGTGGGATGCATGAATGAATTAGATATTCACAGAGATGCATCATGTAATTACAGATGAGGAGTATATGAAAGTACATGAGTATCACATGTCGAGTCATTACTCCGAATCCCATTCAGGCCCCTCCACCTAGATACATGTAGTACAAGCAACATGCCCAGTGGATTCAAAATCTTGTAAGTAATCAACTCTTTTCATAATTATAAAATGCTAAACATTGAGTTTTATGTATTGATTTTTTAATTTAATATTATTGTTTTATTAATATTAAGTTGGTTTTATGCTACGGGAGGGCCGAGAAGCCGCATTTTATCTTTGTAATACTAACAAAGAAAGCGAAGTTCACACCGTTAAGTCTTAGTGGTTAAATGTTTGTTGCACGGGACTTGATACCTTTGAAGAGAGGTTAAGTCTTGATGATGTCGTTGTAGAAAATGAGGTCACTCAGCAGGTGCAGGAGCTAGATCCAATCGTGCTACTGATGAGCCTGAATTATCCAATAGCCAATGTAGACATAGATAGATGAGTTATGTTTATATATTTTAGGATTATTTGAACGTTGTATAATTGAATTATTTTTATTTATTTATTTAAAATGTATATATGTTTTTTTTTCATTCCTGGAGCTGCTTTATGATTATGAAATGTGAGAATTTATTGAATTTAGTTATAATTTGTTGATTGTGGTTTTTTGCAGTTTTTTCAAGCATGATAAAATTTTGAATATAGTTACTAAATAGAGGAAACTTTATCCAAGTTTTATTAAAATTATAAAAAATATTAACTCTCTAAGAATCATAAAGTTGATTAAATTTCAAAAGAACAGAAACTATGATTTCATGAACCTTTTCAGTTTTAAAACACTAAATTTTCCAAAACTAGATGATAGCAAAAACAGTTCGATCATTTTGGCTATTATCTTACCATTTTTTGAAATGTCTAGTTGTTTCTCAAAATGATTTGCTAATTGATGTTGGGTTTAAAATCGCAATATTTGATTATATATTTGCTAATCGATTATATATTGTGGTTTGGAGCTGCGATAAAATTATAATTGATGTCACAATCACGATATTTAATCAAATATCACATTTTGAATTATAATATCCTCCACCTGTGTTTTTTCACCTAAACTTTTTCATTTTGTGTTTTTTCTTTTCCATACTAATTACTCAATAAACCCATACTCTTTAAAATTGTGATTAATAATGCATTTCAAAATGCTTTTTACTTTTTTTTTTTTTTTTTAATATCATTATCATTCCTCATCAGAACTACTAGACCACACCCCACATTATGAAAAACAGCTTCTGCAGAAACCTCATTAGCACTCTTGTTATAATTGGTACGGTTACATAAAAGAGGATAACGATAAGCTTTACTGCTACAACAAAACTTGATTTCCTTCAATGAGAACACAGGAATTGAAATTGTTTTCAATTGAAGATCAAACTCAAAACACTGTCAAAAATCAATAGATTGGCTGTTCCTTTACAAGAGAATTTCCAGAAGAAAAAAAAAGTGATGATTAGCCCCAAAATCAGAAGGCTTAAAACCAATTAATGAAAAAAAATGGGGGAAATAGACAATTGGGGGTCGAGGAATGACAAAAATTAATTCCAGGACACATGTACAAAATTTCAAACAGATATAGAACATAGATCATCAAAGACTTGTCTGATGTTAGGCCTCTCATTTACAGGAAGAATACACTTAAGCGATATGGCAAGCAAATCATCCATTGCCTTCGTTGGTTCTTCCCCACCTGCAATATCCCTGTCAATGCAGTCCATTCGTCTTCCTTCTTGATCGCACAACTGAACCCAATCTGTAAGGTCAACAGCTCCTGATTGACCTGATATTATGTCACCAGCACTTCTTCTGGTTAACAATTCCATCAGGATAACTCCAAATGCATACACGTCAGCCTTGAATGAAGGCGTGGGTTTAGATGCATTATCAAGCTCTGGAGCTCGATATCCTAGTGCTCCAAGATTTAGTATCTGCTCTGCAATGCCAGCAGGTGTCATCAAACGGTGAAGTCCATAATCAGTAAGGCGAGTATTGTAATCAGGACCTTCCAGAAGTATATTTGCTGGCTTTAGATTTCCATGGAGCATGCCTCTATCATGAAGATACAATAGACACCGAGCAACATCAACAGCAACTTTTAGTCTTTGGCTGAATGATAACAGGGAGTACCTCCGAGGTGTTGTTTCTGTGCAACGTGTGTTCCAGAAAAAAAAATAAGAAGAATAGCGGCAGCAGCAAAAAAAAATACAGACATCCAAATGAAAATGCAAAACACTCCTGTATAAAACCCAAAATGCATGTTTCTGTTACTCAGAGTCGAAGCAAGCTTAAAGTTAAGGACAACTGACATTGTTGCCTCCATGTTATGCGCACTACAATCAGTTTATCTGTTAGCCTAGACACTGGTAGAGACATGGTATACACATCTGAAGACTATAGAACTAAAATCAAAGCTCACACCTCTCAGATGAAAAGACAAGGGAACTAACAAGGAACCCTTCAGTTTTAGAAACAAGCTTTGGTTTGGGCTGTGGTCATCATTGTACATTTGCAGTTGCCAACCGGCTACACAAACTCTAGAACATTACCTGCCATATCTCTGGTTTTGATTCTAAATTCCCATGCTTGTGCAGACACCATACCAACTAAATTCCTAAAACACATGTGCAAGCCATATTAATAGGTGATAGAGTGTGAAACAGAGAGTGGACTAATACCTTGCCTTGCACACAAACATAAACACACCTAACCATATCCAATCCAGTAGTTTCATATTCCACCAAACCATATCATCATTCAAATTACCAAAATCGTTCACTTAAATCAAATACACACACAAACACAAGATTTCATCACCATTTACACACTCAATCTGCAATATTCATAATTCTATTGTATTCACCCACTGGAAATATAGGTAATCTATTACACCAGAGAAAAGCAACATAAATAGACAATTAGTGTCTAAAGTCAGGAAAAGATTCATCATGCAAATAAATGTTTACATCTGTAAAGTACTTGTTTCATGGACATGGCTATATTATAATGCTAGTTTCTGCATAAAAAAATTCATAGATCCAGTAAAATTCTTGTTGATAGCATCACTAACGATTTAGAACAGATGTATGGACAGAATAGCATCTACAGAAATATATTACAGGTACATAGTCCTATCATATTTTATTTAACCGGCACAAAATGGGTACCATTAAATTTTTGGACATACAAAGACCACAGAAACAACTGGATTGTTGAAACAACTCTCAATCTTTAACGTTCAGGGAAAAAAAAAACCGGGGTGGGAGAGCACACCATTCCATTTAAGTATAATCCATAGCTCCTCAGTCTACCAGGTTAACTACCTACATAATAAACTGAACGAGAACAAATTCCCTAATATATCAGGACATGGAGACAGGAAAGCAGTAATATCCCGGATAATCATATTCCAGATTAAATTCTTTTTTTTCCAATGACAAACCAGGCCTAATGCAGGACAACTGGTACAACACAGATCCAATTTGATAGCACCATTGTCTACCTGAGGTTCATTGAATTCAAGAACCTTATTCTTGCAATATTTGATGGTTCCCTTGTCTACTTGATGTTCATTGTAGTAAAGAACCTTATTTTTCCAAACCTCAATGATGGGGCAATGGGCTGTGTTTTATCCTTTTTTTTATTTTTATTGTGCCCGTTGTCTACCTCTACAAAGTGAGGCTATGTATCACCATATTCAAGGCAACTGAAGGAAATATTCCTATTGTTTGTAGCAGAATATTTTTGAACATACAAAAAGCAATTATGTATCATGTTTGAAAATAACATTTAGTTCAGAAACCAGGATCTGCACCAGTCTTGACACGAGTATTAAAATTCCCTATAATGACTAGGTTGAAATCAAAGAATCAACATGCAGCAGTAATGTAGCATGTTTTTCAAAAACCTATCAAAGTTGGACGATATACAGCAAAATAAAAACATGATGAGAAATACACAAAATTAGACATAATAAAATGCTTACCATATAGATGTAGGGCCAAGCTATCACCCTGGATATAATCAGCTAAAACAAGTCTTTCTTGCTCTCTAGGCCCCCAATAATATGCCCGCAGTGGAACAATATTTGGGTGTCGTATAGAGCCAATCTTTTTAACTTCCTTAGCAAATTCTTTCTTATGTTTGACTAGTCCAACCCGCAACCACTTCACAGTCAGCATATGTCCACTGTCTAGAGTAGCCTTATATAAAGTTCCATGGCTGCTTCTGCCAAGAACTTCAGCTGGAGCTCGAGATAACTCTTCTGCTGTAAATGCAAGTGAACTATCAAGGAAGGAAAGTTCCCCAGCCAACCTGTCTGGTGAATAGACATCCAATTTTGCAGGTTCAACAAAACGAGGTGAGGAAGATAATGGGGAACCTGGGGAGGACTTCCTTCCTGATGTCGTGGGATGGTCATCTAGCAAATTAGGAATTGATGAACTCGCCATCATTCCTTCATACAAACTATGCTCAACAATTTCAGTTGCAGATTCTGTCTGCCCTGATAATGACCTTGAATTTGCAGTAAGCAAGTGATTGTTTGAAAAACTCAATGAAGTTGGAGTGCGGTGAGCATTCAATTGGAATTTGAAAAGGGAAGTTCGGGAAGATCTTCCTAGCTTAGCATCCTCCATTGCTGTTTGACCACTAAAATCACTTCTCCCATGAAATTCTTTCCTCTGTGCCCGCTGATAGGCCAATAAAACAAAAGCAACCATTGCAGCAGCTCCGACTGTAGCAACAATTATTGCAATTGTAATATTGCGCTTTGACCCGTGTTTCCCTCCTCCAGAAATGTGATCTGGCACAGAATTTGTTGATGGTCCACCGGCCTTTGGGATGATTAATGAGGGATTCCCAGGAAGAAATGAAGTAATATCAAATTTATTTCTCAAATTTTGTGGAATATTTCCAGAGAGATCATTATAGGACATGTTCAATCCAATCAGACTGGATGGAAGCTTGTCAGGGATTTTACCCTGAAAATTGTTGGCAGATAAATCAAGGTACTGCAAGTAGGTTAGCTTGCTCAGTTCAATTGGCAGCTGTCCTGTTAAGTTATTATGTGAAAGATTCAGTGATTTGAGATTGGCAAAGTTGCCTAAGCCAGAAGGCAATGGACCAGATAATGAATTTTGAGAGACATCAAGAGACTCCATCAATGGATAAGAAGGTAGAACTAATAATTCGCCCGCACCTGACCCTTGAACTGGAATTGGCCCTGAAAACTGATTTCCTGAAAGATTCAGGTTCGTCAAGGTCAGTGAAGTAAAGAAACTACCCGGAATAGGCCCATTGAGTTGATTTAAGCTGAGGTCAACTGAAGACAATGTGGAAATGTCCCACAACTGAGGAGGCAAATTGCCTTTTAGGGAATTATTCCTAAGATTAAGTTTAGTTAACCTAACAAACTGAGGAGTCAAGTTTGGCAAGCTTCTGGATAACTGGTTTGAACTCAAATCAAGAACCTCCAAAGTGGCTCCCCAATTTTGCATGACAGACATGTCACCAGTGATCATATTTCCACTCAAATCCAGAACTGAACATCTTTGAAGAAAAGGGGGCAAGTGACCTTTTAAACCATTTGAAGAAACATTCAAAACATTCAAAGTTGTGGAGTGAATTCCATTAATATAACCTGCAGAGATATAAAATGAGAAATTCAGACACAGAGAACTCAGCGTTGAGTGGTTATGGAAGCAGAAAACAATGGTATACAGCCATCTATCTTAAAACAAAATGTAAAACCAAACTTCTAGAAATCTTTTATTTTCAATTGTTTTATGTGCATTCACTGTTCAACTCTCTCAACAGAAACATCCAAAATACAAGTCAAAATATTCAGTTTGCATATGAAATGCGAAAGGCCATCGTAAGGGCACATATACTTGTTCCTGCTCATTTTCCTGCTACTCATCTACATGGCCAGACCCAAACATTTCCAGTGTCAACTCCAATTCGACAGGTTGCACTTCATTTAACAAGAAACAACATTTTAGCTATGCTTCTAGAGTCCAAATCAAGAAAGCCACGTTTTGACTATAGCTCTAGCGCCCAAATCTAAGAATTCACCACTGGCACCTTGAAATACGATCCCTGTATGTGGGTTTACTATTTGTAGAAACCCATATTTAGAAAATTCGGGTAAACAATCACAAATAAATGTGACTTCCACAAAATAAAGTCAAAATCCAGGTTTTAAGTACTACAATTGGATAAAATTCACCAGAAATATCACTTCATTTGACTATACAGTAAACCCCAATCAAAATTCTAACAGAAAGTTGAAAAATCCAAAAACACATCAAATAAAAATTAAAAAGAAAAAATAATCGCAAAAAGAAAAGTCAAGAATCACTAAACCTGTAAATCCATTGCCACTAAGATCCAATTCTTCAATCGGTATCGACCCGTTCAACAATTCCTCTGGTATACCTCCAAAAAGCTGATTATTCCCCAATCTCAAAACCTTCAAATTCCTCAAAGACCCAAATGAAGGCAATTCTCCATTAATCTCATTATTCCCCAAATCCATAACCTCCAAATTCCTAAACAGCCCAATTACGTCTGCTTTCAAAAACCCACCATTCAATTTATTCTTTCTCAAATTCAAAAGATGCAATGTATTGGCCAAACCTGACACATTCTCTCCACTTATGTCACTAAACCCGCCAGAAAACTCATTGTCACTCAAATCCACTTTTTCTAAATTAATCAATTCACTTAAGACCGCACTAATATCACCCCAAAACCTATTAGAACTCAAATCCAAAACCCTCAATTGCTGCAAATTCCTAAACCCAACTGGTAAACCGACGGGAAACCCGCCTTCGAAACCATTCGTTGACAAGTTCAAATACTTCAAATTCCATAACTCCGCGATCCGACCCGGGATCGGACCTGAAAAGTTGTTATTAGACAGATCCAAGTACTGTAACGAGCTCATTGATCCCAATGCGGGTACAAGGCGACCCGTAAACTGATTACCCGAAAGTGAAATATTCTGCAGGGAGTTGAGGCTTAGTAAGGTGGAGAACTTCAAGTCACCGGCGAGACCAAGGCGGTTTAGGGTAATAGAAATGACGGAATCGGAATTGAGGTCGCAAGAGATACCGGGCCAGGAATGGGGGCAAGAATTAGGGTCGGGTAAAGTAGAGGGGTCCCATTTAGAGATGATATGGAGCGGGTCGGATTGGATACCTTTTTTGAATTCGAGTAACGATCGGAGGTCGGAGCCGGAAGTGAAGAAAAAGAGTAGAGAGAGAGTGAAAAGGAAAGTGAAAAGAGTCATTTGAAGAGTGTAGGAAAGAGAACGACTCTGTGCTAGTGGTTCGTTAGAGAGAACATTTGATTTTATTTTACCAGAGAGGTTGAAACCCTAGCTGGAATGTGAAAAGGTATCTTGAGACAGGCAGAGAGAGAGAGAGAGCAGAGGGTTAGGGTTTTTTTTTTTAAAGAGGGAGAAGAAGTGAGAGTGTTGTGTTTTTTTAAAATGGCGGTTTGAGGAGAAGGGGGATGAGGTGGAGAGTGTTGGTTGGTTGGGGTGGGGGGGGAGAGAGAGAGTAACTACAGACTGTAAAGGACAAGCCTTTGTTCTCTTTCTTTGCTGTCCCACTGCACTGCACCTGCACTGCCTGCTACATGCATGTATGTATAGTGTATGTATGTATGTATCTACTTCTTCTTTTTTCATGTAATATAATTATTAAAAGAGGCCGTCCAAAAAATTATTTCCGAATCTGTTCAAATCTGGATGGTTCATATTATTAAGATTGGTTGTTTTTTATTTGATTTGATTTTTATAAAAAAAATAATTAAACTGAATTTTTTTAATTAGAAAAACAAAACTAGTCTAAACGGACCGGTTTCAGTTCAGTTCGATATTTTTAGAACAAAAACCAATTCAAACCGGTTTGAGTCGGATTTTTCGGTTTGACTCGGTTTTTTTCTGGTTTTTTCGGTTTGGGTTTGGTTTAGTTTTTTTGGTTTAATGCTTATAAAACTAAACTGAACCGATCAGTTTTTTAAAATTCTGATTGGTTTTATCAGTTTTTTTTACGGTTCGGTTTTTTCAGTTATTTTTTTTATGTGATTTTCTCGGTTTAATCAGTTTTTCAATTTTTTTCTCACTATAGTCGTTAATATGTGATAATCGACTCCAGATATATCATTAATATCTGAAAATAATTATAAGTACATATGCATTTTGTTATCTGATAATAAATAGCACTCTTCAGTCATTTTACATATCAATTTAAATTAAATATTTTATCTACATAACTCTTGATGTATGACTTCCTCATTAATTTAGGATAATTAAAGTTTTGGAATATTGATTATATTATATAGATTTAAAGAATCAAGAGAGCTGTCTCATTAACCATCAACTCTTTGAGAAGAAAAGTTCTTGGATATTGACATTTGATTTTAATGTCAACATCTTAAATTTAAATACAAAGACAAGAGAGTATTATCGAATCGGTTTTTATATATTAAAATCAAGTAATTCACTAATTAAATTTAAATAAACCAAGTATATTTGGATTTACATATCATCTCATTTCAGAAGATATTTAAAACGGTGGTGTATCAATCGGAGTTTTGATTTTTTGAATTGTTTTGATATAATAATATTTAAAATAAATTTTAAAAAATAAACAAATTATTTTAACTTAATTTTAAATTAAAAAAATGGTTAAAAAAGAAAAAGAAAACTAGAAGTATCTATCACACCCCCCTTAATTTAATTTAATTTGACTACGTGTGTTTACATTGTGCGTCACGCAAATAAACGAGAGAGGGCCCCGCTCACATGCTCTCAAAGGATTTTTTTTGTTTTGACGTGTTAATTGGTTTTTGGCGTTTTGGGTCGGACGACACATGGTGTAATTGGAGGAGAGATTGAAGGCGCATTTGCCATTAGTCATGACTCCATAAAATTCATCATCCTCCTCCCCCTCTTTTTTTTTTTTTTTCTTTTATTAAAATATATTTTTTAATTTTAAAAAATATAACTTAACTAGTTAAATTTTAAATTTTCTCTTTAAAAATCACTAATTCGAGTCCCACAAATTTCCTTGAGACTATTGAAGGCTTATATAATCGTTAATTTCAAGACTTGTAGGATTAGTCGAGATACACACAAGCTAACGCAAATATTTATATTAATTAGAAAAACATATATTTTTTTTTAAAAAAAAAAACCGGTCTTGGAAAGGGAAGTGAGCTGTAGTGGGCGCAGAGAAGGAAGAAGATCTTTCATGAGCCGGCAAATAAAAGATTAGTTGTAGAATGGAAATCAGGAACAGAGTAAAAATTGCTTCACCAATGCGATCAGATGCGGGGTCTCTTTCAAATTAATATGTGTGTTCGTCTCGTCTTTCATTTGGAAAGTAATTGATGCGATTAGGGCATCCGCTGGGAATCATCCCCTTGTCTGCTTAAGATTTTACCATCCATCGTGATTGCTTTAACAAAAATTAAAACAAAGGCATTGCCGTATATAAAAATATATGA
>Ga0325414_1007630_pt1 | contig 11454 bp, 8 predicted proteins | sample PopdelMetagenome_8_FD_206183 | JGI IMG/M metagenome (GOLD analysis project Ga0325414, IMG submission 206183) | Populus deltoides microbial communities from Bellville, Georgia, United States - Leaf-PdKOR-R3 | ecosystem: Host-associated > Plants > Phyllosphere > Phylloplane/Leaf | place: USA... | reverse complement strand
TAGAGATACAGTGTTGATGATGTATATAAAATCGAGGAGATGTGTCGAAGTCAGAGCTTCTGGCAAGCTGGACATCCACAGGTCATGGCTTTCTAAAATCTATACTTCTCTTCCCCACCTCTCTCGCTTTCCTTGATAAAAAGATGCTGAAGGCATGGAAATGGTACCAACACTGTCTATCTTCTCATCCAGTGAAGACCCAAATTGTCAGTTCTGGAACCCTTTGGGGCATTGGTGACATTGGTGCTCAATACATCACTCACTCTACGGCCACCAGCCTTCTTCCAAAATCTGTAACTTCCTTGCGAATTGGGTTTTTATCTATTTTTTATAATTGATATTTCCTTTTCTTGATTTGTCATCTGGGTATCTATCTGTGAATTGTGTTTTTTTCTCAACTATGTCAGCTTTGTTTATGGATTCTTAAAATACTGAGGCATCAATTTGACGATCTTTGGATGTCTTTTTTGCTGCTTAGCTGGTGCCTGCTTTTATCTGTATTGGTTTTATGAAGGCAGCTGCTTTACTATTGTGGATTGGACTGACCTCTTGCTTGTTATTTATTTCAAGAATGTGGCTAGTTTTCTCCTTTATTCGGATTCCACATTCCAATGGAGCCTTCTTTTTTCAGATGCCATTTATTTAGGATCCATCTAGGGATTGAGGCTTAGTGGTTGTTGACTTGTTGTTGGCCATTGTTGCGTTTAAGGGATAGTTCACTTTCCTTTTTAAGTGTGAAATTCTGTTGAATTATTTTCAATCAACCACAATAGTGGCTGTTGACTTGATGGCCATTGTTGCATTCAAGGGATAGTTCACTTTCTTGTTCAAGTGTGAAATTATGTTGCATTATTTTGAATCAATCACATTACGTAAAGAAACAATAACTGAATGCATTAACATCCTTAATTCTAGTCAGTGACAAGAGTAAATGTGCCAAACCCTGATTTCAGATATTCTGATCAATATGGCCAAAGGATTGCACATTAAAATTGATCAAATCGAGATTTTGATTGAGGGAAATATGTTTGATCATGATTGTTTTGTTTCTAAAATTCTAGTTTTTGTACCGTGTATATTTGACCTTCTTCAGTATCTTTCGATTTCAATCGGTACTTTTGCAGAATTAGCATGATGGTTTCTAAATTTAACTGAATTATCATCTTCTCTGAAGCTGGTTATATGTTTGTGTGTGTGCATGTGTGCGTGTCTGTTGCAATCATTTGTTTGAACTGACTATATTTTTTGTTTCATGTAGCAGAATGAGGGTGCAGAATTTAAAATCAATTGGAAACGTGTAGCTATCACAAGCATGTTTGGCTTTGGCTTTGTTGGTCCTGTTGGCCATTTCTGGTTCGTCCTTTTCATCTTACTATTTCCTTTGGTCATTTTAGTTGGATCCTTTCGGGCTACTGCATAGTTTTTCAGCTACCAAAGACAGCCTTCTGAGCTCATGTGAATAAATGGTTTCACCTAGGTCGACTGTAGACAGTATAGGCATGGAAAATGTTATTGAATCATCACATGGTTGTTTGAAACTGGATTTTATCTTTTAACTGGAAAGCTAACTTCAAAACAAAAATGAAACTGCCAGAATCACCATGCACAAGTATCAGAGGATCAAATCTTGTGTTTTACATGTACGAAACTTTTTTCTAGGTATGAAGGCTTAGACAGGTTTATAAGGCTGAGATTTCTACTGCAACCAAAGTCACCTCGATTTGTCGCCACTAAAGTGGCTGCTGATGGCATAATTTTTGGGCCCTTCGATTTGTTTGTGTTCTTCACTTACATGGGTTTTTCCACGGGCAAGAATGTTGCTCAGGTGAAGGAAGATGTGAAGAGGGACTTCCTCCCAGCCTTGATCTTGGAGGGTGGCGTGTGGCCAATATTTCAAGTTGTGAATTTTCGGTATGTGCCTGTCAGGTACCAACTCCTCTACGTCAATGTGTTCTGCTTGATAGACAGTGCTTTCTTATCCTGGATTGAGCAGCAAAAGGATGCTCCATGGAAGCAGTGGTTCACATCTTTTCAGCCTTTGAAGGAACGAGGAGGTGAGGTCTGACTATACTGTCTTACTTAGTTACCCCCTACTTGTATCGTCTCTCATCAGTGATCATATTGGTAAATTGCAACAAAATACATGTGTAACATCAAATGAGAATTTTACAATCAACCACAAAGTGTCCATTTGAAACTTTAGAAGTTAGGATTTGAGACTGGATCGATTGGTTGTAATTGTGAGGGCTGGATCAATTTTTACCCCTAATGCAATGGAAACAAAACCAAGCCCGAGTTTTGGAATGGCGTTTTTCAAATCTTCTAAACTGGCTGCAACTGCTGTTGGGTTGCCAATATTGGTTTCTGATTATTGTGTTTTTTCTGTCATAAGAACTTGGAAACTGTCAGCAATGCAATATCTGGACTTATAAGCGATTGATGCAACAATTGTCACAAGGATTTGATTATGCAAAGTGAGTGTTACTGGTTTCCCCTTGTAACAAAAGCCAGCTGCAAATCGGTTGAGTTTCCCACACCGCATTAGTATCACCGACTCACCACCACCACCAGCGGCTACACAAATTATGTCATTAATAACCCTCTTCTCGTCTCACCTTCTTCCCTCGCATGTTGACTTCATACTGATTATTGAACTATAAAACGAAAGGATCAGATGCCTCAGAACCGGCAGATGGTTCTATTATTCAAATACCCGAGAACTAAAATGGAATTTCTGCTATACCATAGTCAAAGATATGCGTTTATGCAGTAAAATTGGTCTCTCTTCTTCAACTGAAAATAGATAAAAATTTCCAATATTACTCAGTTTTTATATTATTCCAGGTTTACCCTTTACTACTAACTAACTAACCAACAAAAAGCTGAACTTTTTCATTTTTTTATTTTATTATTTCTCACTTCTCTCCTTTTTTTATCCTCTTATATTCACATATATGTTATAATATGTTACAAAAACATTTAGAAATATAGTGGCAGATTAATTTTTTTTAATATACAAAAAAGTACAAGTTGTAGTTCTAATAGGTTAACCATGAAATCTTCCGAACTGATTTCTTATTAAACCTGGATTTAAAATTAATCAATGTAAAAGTTACTTCAATACAACCTAGTATCCAAAGACAAGTAGATAACTAATAAAAAATGTGGTTTGACTTAAAAAAATTAAAATGATATTTTTTTTAATATTAAGACGATATCATATTAGATCAACTCGGGCATTGCAACTTAACCCATCAAACTCGTGACCTGAATCATGAGTTTTACTAGATTTAACAACTTTGTTTTTTTAAAAAAAAAACTATGATAAAAAAAAAATAGAAACTCGTAAAATTAAGCATCGGTCAAATATTGAGATTTTTGTTTGAGACTGTAATAACCTCATATAATGCAAATTGAAACAAATTATAAACATCAATTCAAAATTTATTAAATGATGAAAAATGAAATTAAAAAAAATAAGGAATTCAATCTAAAAAAAATGAAAGATAGAATTAGAGAGTGAGAAAGAGAGAGAGAATATGAAAAATGAGGGAGCTGATGAAACCCCAAATCTTCTAGTTATAGATAATACTAGATATGTTGTCTGCAAAAAACTTTTCATAAAAAAAGTGCTAGACTAAAATAAATCAAAGTCTCAAAACATTGATTCAAATGGTAATTTAAATAATATAAAAAAAACAACCATAAATAAACTAATGAAAAAAAAATTAAAAAAAAACCATACATAAGTCTATCCGGATTGTCAAGTAACTCAATGCTAACCTAATAAAAAGAAAACTGTAAAAAAAAAAAGTAAAACTTAAAAAAAAATCAGTTTAAAACAAAAGGGGAAAACACCAAGAAAGCACAGGCGAACCTTCTAAACCTGATTTAATTTTAAAAACTTGCAACTCGTTAAATCCTAGACCTAATTATATTAAGAAGCTTAACTATTAACCAATTTAATTTTGAATGATAAAATCGTTGAAAAAACATTAATGAAAAAACTTGCAAAATGAAAAAAAAATTGGGGATAGAATTTGAAAGAAAAACAACCACGGAGGATGAAATTTGAAAAAAAAATAATTTCAAGCAAAATAAATAGCAATTAAAAGAATGAGTACCAAATTTGAAAGATAAAAAAATCATAAGGGATGAAATTGCAAAACATTTGTAATTTGATAGATTATTTATAGATTAGAAAATGATTTTGGTGAAATTGAAAAATATTATAGAGGGCTACCCAATAAAATCAAACCTAAAAATAAATAAGAAAAAAAAAGGATTAAAAATAAGCTCAAAAAAAAGGGAAAAAAACCAAGCAAATCTAGGTAAACCTCCTAAACCTAGTCTAATTTTTAAAACCTGCAACTTGTGAAATCCCGAACCTGGATTCAATCAAGAAACTTATCTCTCAACAAATTTAATTTTAAAGAATAAAATCACAGAAAAAATATTAGTAAAAAAACTTGCAAAAGAAAAAAACAACAAAAAGAATGAGGATAAAAATTTGACAGAAAAAACCAAAGAAGGATGAAATTGAATTTTAAAAAAAAATTCCAAACAAAATAAATTGCAATTAAAAGAACGAGAACTGAATTTAAAAGATTAAAAGTCATAAGGGCTAAAATTGAAAAACATTTGTGATTTGATAGATTATTTATAGATTAAAAAAATATAGAGGTGAAGTAGAAAGAAATTGTTGAGGGCTAACCCAATAGAATCAAACCGTAAAAAATAATAAAAAAGAATTAAAAAAATAAAAAATAAAAGAAAAAAAAACCAAGCAAACCCGGCAAACCTCTTAAACCTGCTCTGATTTCTAAAATTCACAATCCATGAAATCTTTGACCCATATTCAATTAAGAAATCTAATTTTCAACCAATATAATTTTGAAGGATGAGATCGGAAAAAACATACTTCAAAGAAAAAACTTGCAAAAGCAACAAAAATAATGAAGATAAAATTTGATAAAAAAAACTCAAGAATGGTGCAATTAAAAAAAATAATCCTAAATAAAATAAACAAAATTAAAAGAATGATTGTCAAATTTTAAAGATAAAAAAAATTGATAAATTAAAAAAAATCATAAGAGGTGAAATTAAAAATATATATATATATAATTTAATAAACTATTTATATATTTAAAGATGTCAAGGGGTAAAAAAATTATAATTTGATAGATTATTTATAAATTAAAAAAATAATAGAAAATGAAATTGAAAGGCATTTATAATTTTATAGCTTACTCTAAAATAAAAGGAAATAATAATCAAAAAGAATTGAAAAAGGGTGTTCTGAAATTTTGTATAGGCTAGCGCAAAACTCAAGGAGGAAAGATGAAGGAAAAAAGAAAAAATATAAACGCCAACAATAAACCACCATGAATCTTGAAAAATACATTGTACAACCGAGTAAAAGATGTCAATATCTTTCAAACACCACCCTAGAAAACGATGTTTAATGATTGAACGACCCCTCACACGCCGCCTTAACAACACGGGGACCATCCAAGCACACACCATAAGTTTTTTTTTAAGCTTATATTTAATAAATATATTTTACAACAATATCTCTAAGTATCCTTGAAAATTACAATAAAAACAATATAAAATAACTAAAAATTACAATAAATGACATAAAAAACCCTTAGATGAAAGTTCTATTTATTGATTGTTTTTAAGGGCATTAAAATAATTACATTATTCTAAAAAAAATTAAAAAAATACAAAAATATCCTTTGGTATGCATTAGATTATTCAATTATAAGGTTAAATGAATAATTTTATTGTACATTAAAAAAAATTATCAAACTAACCTTATATAATTTAGAAAAAACAATTATATCATAGTAAAAAAACCATCTTATCCCCAATACATAGTTCAAAGTGTTGTTCAAAGTTTTAATAGCTAATTAGCAGTAATAATACTATTACAATAAATAGTAATTTGTGTCACTTTCCTTCCACTTTTAGTTTTTTTTTTTTAATAAAAACTTTACAACCAAATTTAAAAGGTGGGTTACTTAATGGTTAGGAATAATATTGAAACTTTCAGAAAATTAAAAGGGTAATATTGGAAATCTCAAACTACAAATAGGGACAAAATTGAGGCTCATGGGGGTAGAAAGTCACATACAATCACCCAACAAAGGTTCTAAAATCTTTAGGTGGCATCCATACCGAGGTGACCTCGTACCATCTTAACCCATGAGCTATGCAAACTCGGACTTGGCAAGCCAAACGGCACAGGTATTGCCCTCCCTGTATATGTGCTTGAAAATAACCTCCAATGCTCTGTTACGTAGCAGCTTGATTTTTGTAATAAAAGGTTCATTAGAATGGTCCTGACAACATATTAATGACTCAAGATTACATGAATGAGCTGTGACCTCCCCCAAGTGGCACTGTTGGCTTGAATTCGCAAGACACCATCAAACAAGGGCAGTGCTTGAAGCCAATACTCTGAAACAATAAAAATATGGTATCAGAAGGAACAACTGCCAATCATAAGCACACAACAAAATGGAAGGAAGATGCAACAATCACAGTACGCATAGTTAAAGAAAATAACTAAGAATGAACTAAAGAAAGTGTATTGCGCAGGTGAATCAATCACATAATTGTTCATGAAATGCATCAACATGAAGGAGAATCAGAAAAGAGGTTAAGTTACCGGGATGCTAAGTAACAGTCCTTGATGATTGACTAGGACTGGGAGGCTTCTCCTAGCAGCAACTGGTATCGATTTCAACACTTCAAGAGCTTTTTGTGCTGATAGCTCCAGATTTTCCAAATGCAGGCTTCTCTTCTCTGATATTTGCTCCATTGTACTGGATGAAAGAACTTTTTGCTGTTGTAAGTTATCCAAACTTGGGCACTTTGACAACTTAGCAAGATAAAGCCAATCAGATTCGCTCATGCGCCGCACCTCAGCAACCTTGTCATGGCCAATCCCACAAGAACAGCTATGGCATTCCTGACTTTCCCCTCCTAAATCCGCAACACAATTTTCTGTCCCTTCACCGACAGAAACATGTTTGCTCAGTTTCCATGTGATCCAGAACCTGTTCATGAAATAACATGCTTTTCCAGGCTGAAGTAGTTCACTTGGGGATGCAATGATAGATTCAACCTTATTTTTTGACTTATAGTCCACCTTATCTTCAGCTTTAAGCTTGAAATGTTTGATTTCATCCCTCTTCAGTAAAAGAATGTCTCTATAGGTTGACTCACTGATAATGTTGAGTGTTTTGGCTTCACTTATGACTGATTCAGATGCATCTAAAAAATGCACATCTGATGAATCTGGAACAAAACGATTTGAATATGATTTTCCATCTGCTATAATTTGCTCCAACTCATTTCGGAAATACTGCTTTTGTTCTCCATTTAAAAATGGGTAACTCAATTCCATTTTTGAATTCAGAGGACAATCAACAGAACAACAAACAAGGATTTTTGTCCCCCTAGACCGAGGAGCTGGACAAAGGTAACATCCAGCAGCTGTAAAGGAGGTCTGCAGGATTGTCAAAAATATTTCTGAATCAACAAAATAACAAATATTAATAAAAAAAATTTGGAAGATTCTTGGAATTATACATAGTCAACACTCCAGCATGCAACATCAATCTAATGATGGAAACATAAATATCAAAATACATAGATAATAAAGGAAATTACACACAATGATTTCACAAGTATCCTCCCTTTTCAAAGGGATTCCAAAAAAAAATATTTGCTCAATAAAGTTACTTTTCCAATTCAAAATCCAAAGCTGTCCTGGGAGAATCAGATAATTGAATTTTAGCATAAGCTAGGTTATTTCCCGCGCTATCTTGCGGCTTGGACCAAAAAAAAATTGAGCGTAAAAAAATAATATCTAAACCTTAGAAAACTTTTCGACATTGTCCACCAACTTGGTACAATAGTACTCCCAACCTAACTCTTTTATTTTTCTAAGTTTTAAATTAAATAGTGTGGGAGTTATCTTGACGTGACTTTGTAGACTAGATAGGTCCAAAGAAAAACAGAAGAAACATCCCATGTTAACCCTAGTCAAACCGACAACACGGGTTATGTTGAATTAATTTTTCTATGTTAGTATATGATAAAAAATACAAAAACAGATTTACAATCAATCCAATACTATAGGATAAAACTCAATAAAAACCCAACATTAAGAGATGGAAATAGGAAAAAAAAAAAGATAAAAAACAAAGGGTAAGAAAAACCCAAAAGGTCAATAAAAAAAAGCCTAAGTGCACAAGACTGGTTTAACTATTCATATAAACAGTGAAATAACACTATTTTATTCAACAGGCAACCTGTCATTTGCCTTTTTAAAAAAAAAAGAAAAGAAACGGCAAGTAGTTTGTCGAATAAAAGAGTGTTATTTCCAGCATGCCTAGAGCTCGAACCCACGTGCTAACCAACTTAACTATGGGAAAAAGATGCTATAAAGCGATTAAAAAAAAATATGAACACAATTGACTATTCATATGAACAATTAAAGCGACCCACGCTATTTAGTTGTTTTGTTAATTTGAAATGAATTCTAGAGCAAAGTAGAAGGGAACTACTCTAGTAAAATCCTTAACATGACTTTATATTGAAATATTAAACCATCATGCACGAAATGTGTCAGCTTTCTTATATTGTTAGAATATAGATGTTAAATGCAAATGTTTGACTTGAGGAAAAAAATTGAAGAGAGAAAACACCAGTGCTTCCTCAAATGTTACATAACAAAGCCAATAGATAATTACATAAGAAAACAAGCACAAGAGTGCAGAAACTAACAGTACCTTGCATGGGACAGTGCGAATGTAGTGTAACAACAATTTTGAAGTACTTCCTCTTATGGGTCTGTTCCTCTGAGAGACATACTGATAGATTCAGATAAAAATTGTTACAAGGAGCATCCAAACAATTTTATATCATAGAAGTCCTTGAGGAAAATGATCAAGGTGTAAAAACATCAACTAATATTGATTAATACCTGCAAGATCAACGCAACAAACTTTGACAGGCATATATCTGTAACTTTTGATGGATTAAGAATCTCTAAATCGACGATGGCATACCCATGCTGCTGAAACAATAATCACAATGCCCCAACCAACAACAACAAAAAAGGAAAAAAGGTAAGAAGAATAGTGAATAATTTTATAACTGCAATGAAACATACAAACCAAGTTCTGCAAAAATATGCAAGCTAAAGTAAAATTAGGAACTAAAGACATTAAAAGATGTCTAAAAGACAAAAGCAAACTTACATCTACGATGGTCACAGCCTGATTTATCAAATTATTACAAATTTGGTCAACATATGCACGTGTTCTTCGACAGGCAGAAATAACACCTTGTAGTTCAGACTGGAAGGTATCTGAAATGTAAGAGCTAGTTGTTTGAGAAGGTTAATACAGTGCATATAGCATTATCATGACATTAGCTGATAATGCAAAGCACAGACTGACTCAAGCCTTTCAGTATTCTTTGAGAGAAAACAGTTATATAGTAAAAATTCTAGATTCCAGATAACATCAATGTTGTATATGGAAAAGCCCTATCCAACTTTGGAATGTCAAATCTACAACTCACATGATGACAAATTTCCTAATGACATTCGAATCCTATTCCGAGCAAATACTGTGTTTTGATTTGTTGGATCTTCCACCCAGTCCTGGCCAGACTCTTGACATATCTGAAAAGTAGAAAATAGAGGTTAGTGGTGTTAAGATGTACAAGGAAAAGAATAGCCTCAAAGGACAAAATTTACCATAAACCCAAGGATTAATGTATTTCCACAGCATGTGTTCTTTTGCACTGACCTTGTACAAAATTTCTTTAGAAAAATGCAAGAGTGGTCTCACTATTAGTATCCCTTTGTTCTTTGAACCTTCACGGTAAAGATGGGTGCTTTTGGAGAACATTTGCGAAGTAAATGCCATGCCAGCAAGTCCAAGCACACCACTGTTGCGAGATAGTCTAAGAATGAACAACTCGGCCTGCATTTCTCACATCTCAGTATATATCTAGAGTTTGTAAAAAGAACTCCAAGTAGAATCAACTGGAAGATGCAACCATAACACAATCATTACCATGATCTTATGATTACTCTCTGATTTTGACTTGACTATCAATAACATTTAATATATGAAATTAAGATGTGTGCATGTTGAGATAAAGAGACATGTAGAGAGAGAGTTGACAAGCAACAGTCCAAACCTGGTCATCCGCATGATGTGCAATAAGCAACACTTCAATCTGATGTTTAGTGCAAACATTTTGGAACACTTCATACCTGAAGTTCAAGCACAAGGGCAAATAAAACGTAAATTGTTGATATCCATATGTGAAGAATGAATGGCCCTAGCCACAAGTCCCCTAAGTTAGGGTCCAAACTTCAAATGAAAATCTACTAACCTCTTCTCTCGAGCCTCTTCTAACAAGTGACCTTGTTTAGGCTTCCCATCCAACCAACTACACTTTGCAATCTCACATCTGATTCCTAAACGAAGTTTGTGTTAGAACTGAAGTCACTAACTCAAACACATGGCATAGTAAAAGATCAGAATTTGAAAGTATACCCATTTCAGTAACTCGACTAGAAACAATATGTGCCTCCTCATTACTCTCTTCTCGCAGCCCATGGTCAACAATTACCCCCAAAATCCCATTAATAAAACCATCATCACTTTTGCCAACAGCATTAGCATTAGCACCATCAGTTTTCCAACCAGCAGTTAGGAAACAAAGTGCCATGCTATCAGGGCCACCGGATACTCCTATAGCTGAAAATCGAAACAAACAAAAACACCAATCTTTCTCCGTTAGTTTCTGTAGTCGAGAATGGTTTAAAAGGAATCCAGCAAAGGAAGAAAATAAATTTTAAATCCTCTACCTTTATTTTTACATTAGATAAGCTAAATTTTGAAATGTTGCACAAGCCATACATATCTATGCTGACTTGAAGAAGCCAAAGTATATATCTCAAAAAAAAAAAAACCGAGTAGCAAATAATTTAGCTTGAGTTTTTTTGTGATATATATTGAAAACGCAAGACAGAAAAGGTTAGAAAGGACAGAAAATACTGACCAATACGGTGGTGAGGCTTGAGTCCAGCCATAGCCATTCGCTGAGAGAAAGACTGCTTGTATTCGGTGATGACGATTGGGTCTTGGGAAACCGAACATTTGCAGCAATAGAAGCGAGTTGAGGATACACGGGAAGGTAGATGGAGACGATAAGGAAGAGGGTTTTTGCATTTGGGTTTTGAAACTGAAAGTATTGTTGTGAAGGAAGTGGTGGTGGCTCTCGCTTGCGTTGTCAGGATGAGCCCTCGCGCCATCTGATACTCTGATACTCTCACTTCTCGGCCTTGCTGGTGACTACTACTAGACTACTAGTAGGTGCCGTCTTGAGTGACTTTGGATTTTAAGATTAAAAAAA
>Ga0325414_1007627_pt1 | contig 11457 bp, 6 predicted proteins | sample PopdelMetagenome_8_FD_206183 | JGI IMG/M metagenome (GOLD analysis project Ga0325414, IMG submission 206183) | Populus deltoides microbial communities from Bellville, Georgia, United States - Leaf-PdKOR-R3 | ecosystem: Host-associated > Plants > Phyllosphere > Phylloplane/Leaf | place: USA... | reverse complement strand
ATCTTCATTTAGACATATATATATATATATATATATATATATATATATATAGTATACACTTGCATATGCAGTACTGAACTTATATTTTGCTGGGGATTTTGAAATGTAATGGCCTAATGGGCACATGCTCTCATTGTGAATTTCTTCAGTCTCTTGGTGGAATAATTTGAAACCTTTTCAGGTTTACACTAGTAATTAATAAAATAATATATATTTTTATTGTAATGCCCCATAAATCTTAAATCGATGAGTCACGAGGAATTAAATGAGATAAAATAAATAATTAATGAATTTACGTGAAAAAAGAAAAAAATATTTTGAACAGCGAGGACAGGAATCTCAATTCAATGTTTACTTGGAAACTCAGGCTTCTTTTGTTATAATTGATTTGATTTTATTCATATAAAAGAGAAATTATATATATTAGAATTGATTTAAAAATTTAAATATTTAATTTGAGATAATTAATTCATCAAGAAAAATTATTAATGATAAAGTCATACACACCATGTATTAAGAGTTCTCTTCCCCCAAAGTATTTCAAACTTAAATATGAGCATAAATATTTCTTAGTGGAACTTTTTATTATCACATGTATTAAATTTTACATGCACTAATATTTTTCAATTAAAAAAAAATAAAATTAATAAAATATTCAATCTTTTTAAAATGATATTATCTTTACAATTTTATTTTTAAGTGGATCTCGATATATTAAAAAATAATTATTCATTACTTAATTATGAAACCAATGAGTTTATTCCATTAGCACAGTAAAAAGAAATAATTCTAATTAGTTTAATTGAAAAAATATTTTTTAATGTAACATAATCAAGAAAATTATATATGTACTATATACGCTATTAGTCAGTTGCGTATATGCACAGCATGTTGGACCAACAAGTTGCAAAATAACAGGATTGATTTCGATTTACCAAGGGGATGTCGGCTATAGCCCCAAGCGACAAAGAAGTGTACCTGTCCGATAGTTTTATTTATTTATTTTTATTTATAAAAAAATAAAGAATTATATATGCTAGAAAATTATTTTATTCTAATAAAATTCTAGTCATTACTCTTCTTGTAAAAAAATTGATGCCGAAAATATCTGAAGAGCTCTTCCTAACATAAAATTATATATTTTAATTTTCATCCATCTCTTAATTTATTAACTTAATTTTTAGTTAACACTAACAATTATTTTTTATATTTAATAATTCATATAATTCAAGATTTATTTTATTAAATACACATATTAACTTTTTATTTCATAATTAATTTTGTTATGCTATAAAATGTGCTTATAATATTTGTATATTTTTTTTGTTTTAAAAAATTTATCGCAATGTGCAAGGCGCAATTAACTAATTAGACTCCATTTAATAATACATTTCAACTAGTTTTTTAAAATATATTTTATTTAAAAATATATTAAATTAATATGTTTCGTGTAATTTTTAATAATTTTCACATGTTAATAAAAAAACAAAACATAAAATTTTTTTAAAACACTTTACAAACTTTAAGATGTGGTTGAAGCAAAAGAAAATTACATTAAAATTTTGTTAAATGTAATATAATCTATTAATCAATAATAAAGTAATTGATTATAAATGATTTGATTTGATGTGTTAAGCTCTCAATAGGCTAAGCAATTAATAGATGTTAGAGTATCTACAAAAGCTATTTATAAAAGTTAAATTCTTGATATAATTCTTTGAATAATATAAAGATAGTTTTTTTTTCTAGTGTACATTTCAATGGGAAAAAAAAACCCAATTTAACAAGCTATTTGTATTTTAAAATATTTAATATTAATATTTATTTTAGAAAAGCCATTGAAAAAAGTTCAATTAATGAAAATATCCTTAAATAATTTATTTAAACTGAATTATATTTTTTTAATAGAAAAGTCATTTTGGCTTTTACTTCACTATCATTCTATAGCTGCAAAATCAAGAGAGAGAAACAAAGAAATTAGTTGTTTTACTACTAGTTCTCCCATATATAATATATTTAGAGATTAAAAAAAAGAAAAATAAAACACAGTGGTTATGAGCTTACAACAACAGGTGCTTAGTGACTTATATATACACACACACACACACACACACACACACACACACACACACACACACAATTGATAATGATAATATTTTTGTGGATGCAATTTGGAAAATATAAAAAGATATTTTATAGAGAAGGAAAGAGAAATCAAATTCCAACGTATCATTAACAACGTCATGTGTTTGATTTTTGTCCCCCTTTCGTCCTGAAAACTGACTGAATAACTAGGAATCCAACAAACAATATAATATACATGAAGACCAATCTGATATGCTATCTCTAATTGTTGCTCTTCTTCTAACCTTGAAATTGTAAGTGCTAGCGATTTAAAAAGATATTGAAATGGGTTCTTTGAAAAACGAAGAAGAAATGGAACGGATTGGAGGGGAATCATCAAAGGATGCGATTTTGTATGTTAATGGAGTTAGACGAGTGTTGTCTGATGGATTGGCCCACTTGACTCTTCTTGAATATCTTAGAGGTAATGTGACGATCTTAACAAGCTTTGTTATTGTCTGGTGTCTCAGAAAGTATAGGAAAGTTTTGAGTGTTAATTCAGCTGAACTAATTCAAATTATTATCTGGGTTAGTCTTAGTTTTTGAAAAAAGAAAAAAGAATAAAGAAAAGAGAGGGAGAAGGAAACACAGTTGGTAATGATAAAGGGAGAAACTTTCTAATCCGAGCTTGGTTTCTTACTTATCATGTGTGTTGGGCTCAATCAATCAATAATCAATTTACCAATCAATCAGTGTTTGGTTTATGGAGTATCATTGTAAAATAATGAACTTTTTTAAACTGTTCATCTTGTCTGTGATTTGAATCCGATTGGAGAAGCATGTTGAATTTGGGTCGTTTAGGAGAAGAAACGAAGGGAATATAAACTTTGAATCTTTCTTATGTGAATCAGTAGCTTAATTGGTCTTTCTTGCTTGTGACCTGAACTGGGTATGCAACAAATGTTTGTTGATTTCTAGCAGAGAAGGTAACTTAGTGTGTGCTTAAGCTTGGTCAACGGATCAATTGATCAAGTAGTGTTTTGTTTCCCAAAAAATGTTGAGGGAAAAAGAGCAATGGAACTATCATATGGATCTAATTTAGATTCACTGACTAGAAAGTAGGATTGCCTTAATTCCCGTGTTCTTAGACTTTTCTCACCTTTTCCCAGCTATTAAACTCTGTGTTGTGGTGCTTGTGATGTATGAAATAATCAACAATACAAGTTTGTGCTTGGGCACAGTTTAAAAGATTTGTGATTTAGCTGATGTTTGTTTCTATGACGTATCTGATTTTAATCCTCTTTCTGTTTTTTTTTTTTGGGGGTTAACAGACATTGGCTTGACGGGGACAAAGCTAGGCTGTGGTGAAGGTGGTTGTGGGGCCTGCACTGTCATGGTTTCTCATTATAATAAAGTGCTGAAGAAATGTGTGTCAGTTCTCGCACTGCTACGCTGTCTATCTCTTTCACTTAGTTTTGTCTAATTTTTGGTGCATTCCTCTGTCTTTAGTATCAACTTAATAACATTACCCTGATGCCTATTTCCAGGCATTATGCTGTCAATGCGTGCTTGGCTCCTTTGTATTCTGTAGAAGGGATGCATATAATAACTGTGGAGGGAGTTGGGAACAGAAAAATTGGCTTGCACCCAATTCAAGTAAGAATGTTGATTTTCAAATGTTATACTTTTATCATGTGCTCCTTTTTTGGTGTTGATACTGCTTATTATGACTGTTGCCACAGATATTTTGGATAATTTAATGGCTTGAGTTTACTCTCTCTCACAGTATGTCAAGTTTTAAGCTTATAGGTCTTAAAAGCATACTGCTTGTTTTTCATTGCTAGCAAATGTATGTTCTCAAGTAATGGATCTTATAAGTGCATCATTACTGTAAGTTACTTGTCATGCAAACGATGAAAATAAATTGAAATTGAATCTAGCATGTCCAGTTCACCGAGACGCAGGCCACACCATCAAAGAGTGTCATACTTTGCATGAATGGCTCAAGAGAAAGTCAGAGTTCCTTGATCTACAAGAGACTTTTCCTCCTTGATAAACTGTCCAGGACTTTATGGCATGTTTCTCTTAGTCGAAAAAGAACTTAATCAAGGTCACATAATTGCCTTAGTCACACAATTACATCAGATATACATAAATTTGAAAACTAAATCTTATTAATGTTAGACCCAATAAGCTTTTCTATCTTGTTTTAGTAGTCTTCTATGTCGCTAAATTATGCTTGATGAGGTTCTTCACTGTGTCTGCATTTCTGTAACACTCTGCAGGAATCTTTAGCTCGCTCTCATGGCTCACAATGTGGATTTTGTACTCCTGGATTTATTATGTCAATGTATGCACTGCTGAGGTCAAGTGAAGTACCACCAACTGAAGAGCAAATTGAAGAATGCCTTGCTGGAAATTTGTGTCGTTGCACTGGTTACAGACCAATTATTGATGCATTTCAAGTTTTTGCCAAAACTGATGATGCATTTTACACCAATACATCTTCATCAAGTCTTCAGAGTGGTGAATTTTTGTGCCCTTCAACTGGTAAACCCTGTTCGTGTAAATCAAAAAGTTTAAGTGGTGCAGGAACCTGCAAACAAAGTACTGCCAATGGAAATAAGTATGAGCCTGTCTCTTATAGTGAGGTAGATGGGAGCACATATACAGACAAAGAGCTTATTTTTCCTCCCGAGTTGTTGCTGAGGAAATTAACTGCCTTAAATTTGAATGGATTTGGTGGGCTCAAGTGGTTTCGGCCATTAAAAATTCAGCATTTGCTGGAGTTAAAAGCGAAATACCCAGATGCAAAGTTGGTGATGGGTAATACTGAGGTTGGAATAGAGATGAGGTTGAAGAGAATCCAGTATAAGGTTTTGATATCTGTTGCTCACGTACCAGAACTCAACGTCTTGAATGTCAAGGATGATGGTTTAGAGATAGGTGCTGCAGTAAGACTCACGGAACTCCTGCAAATGTTTAGAAAGGTCGTAAATGAGCGTGCTGCCTATGAGACATCATCATGTAAGGCCTTTATTGAACAAATAAAATGGTTTGCCGGGACACAGATAAAAAATGTTGCATGTGTTGGAGGGAACATTTGTACAGCCAGTCCAATATCAGATTTGAACCCTCTCTGGATGGCTGCAGGAGCAAAATTTCAGATCATTGATTGCAAAGGAAACATTAGAACAATCATGGCTGAGAATTTCTTTCTGGGTTATCGAAAGGTGGATCTTGCAAGTGGTGAAATTTTACTGTCAATATTCTTACCATGGACTAGGCCTCTTGAGTATGTAAAAGAATTTAAGCAGGCTCACCGAAGGGATGATGATATTGCAATTGTGAATGCTGGAATGCGTGTCTTTCTTGAAGAAAAAGGTGAAGATTTAGTTGTTTTAGATGCATTGATTGTTTATGGTGGGGTAGCTCCCTTATCTTTGTCTGCAGTAAAAACCAAAGAATTCATCATTGGGAAGAATTGGGATCAGGAGCTCTTGCAGGGTGCTTTGAAATTCTTAGAAATAGATATTTTTCTCAAGGAAGATGCTCCTGGTGGAATGGTGGAATTCAGAAAATCTTTAACTCTTAGCTTCTTCTTCAAATTTTTCCTGTGGGTTTCACAACAAATTAGCGTGAAAAAATCCACTGGTATACCATTATCTTATCTGTCGGCTGCACAGCCATTCCAGCGGCCATCAATCATGGGAAGTCAGGACTATGAAATTAGAAAACATGGTACATCTGTGGGCTCTCCTGAGATTCATCTCTCGTCAAGACTTCAGGTAACAATAGCACAGATGTTGACAATATAATTGTATCTTTTACTGATACAGTAGATGTTGGTGCATTCTTTTCTAGTTGCCTGCTTAAATGTACCGATGAAGAAGAAAATTGTACTAAAACCGAATCAAATTTTTAAAAGAATTCTAATCAATGTGTTCATTACTTGAAAAGTCAACAGATGCTCATGTGATGGTTTAGGCCATACTTTTAGTTAAAGAAAAAAAGAAAGAAAGAAAGATGGTTTTGTAATATTCTGAAGCACCAATGAAATAATGCCTACCATTCTTCTGCTGGAGGTGTTTTACTTGTCATAGTATTAAATTGATGTCCTGAAGGCTTTGAAAAGGTCCCTGGTTCCAAGTATGATATATTTTTGTGTGAACTTGGAATCAGTGAATTTTTTTAGTTATGCCCACATTCTTTTTCTATTTTCTAATCTGGCTAGAAATCATGGAAAGTTGGAAACCAAGATCTGCTTAAAAATCAAACAGCCAATCTTTATTTTTATGGTCATTTAATTTATCTCATATGACACTCTGCTGTTAAATATTTTCTACTTCTCACATTTATATTGGATTGATTTTTTAATGTCACAGAGCCTTGCAATCTATTGAGCACTGGGAATATGTAGTATCTGACTGAGTTATGTCTTTCATATTGTTGGCTTCTTGTGACTCATAATTAATATAAATTGTTGACTTATCTTGATTTAGTATTATCTTATCTTATGGCACATTCTTAGTTTTTTTCTTAGAAAAGGGTACCATGATGATCTTTTTGATGTATAACTTTCTCTAGGTCACAGGAGAGGCAGAATATGCTGACGACGCACCAATGCCTTCCAATGGTCTGCATGCTGCATTAGTATTAAGCAGAAAACCTCATGCAAAGATTCTTTCTATAGATGATTCAGAAGCCAAGTCTTTACCTAGCGTCGCGGGAATATTTTTAGCCAAAGATGTGCCTGGTGATAATCACATTGGAGCAATAATTCATGATGAGGAGCTATTTGCTACACAGTATGTGACTTGTGTAGGACAGGTAAGAAATTATTTTATATCATAAATCAAAAAGTTTGTGGACTGAAAATAGTGTCTCGAGAATGGAAATTTGTGGACAACAAAACCTCTGTATTTTACATGAAGTTTAGCTCTCAGGCTTTGAACTTATAATCTCTTAGTCACTAGTCTTGTTCAATTTTGTTATGGTAAAAGCTTGGATATCCAGGAGATTATCTCATGCCTGCATAAAAATTGACTTGTCCTATTATGATATCAAATGATACATCAACACATTGAGTTCTTGGAATGCTTTTGTACTTCCTCTGTACTCCACACAATCATGCATGTGTGTTCTACAGGTTATAGGAGTAGTTGTTGCTGATACACACGAAAATGCAAAACTAGCTGCAGCAAAAGTTGTTGTTGAATATGAAGAGCTCCCAGCAATATTGTCAATACAGGAAGCAGTTGATGCTAAAAGTTTTTATCCCAACTCAGAGAAGTGTTTGAAAAAGGGTGATGTGGATGTTTGTTTTCAATCAGGTCAATGTGACAAGATCATCCACGGGGAAGTTCATGTGGGCGGGCAGGAACATTTTTACTTGGAAACACAGAGCAGTTTGGTTTGGACAATGGATTGTGGCAATGAAGTTCATATGATTTCCTCTACCCAAGTAAGTTAACTTCGTTAAGAGTTCTTAATTTATTAACTGCAGTTCAAATCACTAAGCCATGACTGGACTGAAGTTAAAACCACCAATATACGAATTATGTATTAATATCTACCAAGATTGTACCAATATACGAATTATGTATTAATATCTACCAAGATTGTTAGCTTTGGGATTTTTGGCAGAGACTATAGGAACAGAAGCTTAAGATCTTGTAGGATTGTAAAACATGAGGCTTGTAGATTGAATAATTTTAGCTTGTTATCATTATCGTTCTGTTTCTAATTGTATTATTTACGTTTATCAAGGTTGTTAGCATCGACACTGTACAGATTTTTAAGATCTTGTAGGATGATAAAAATGAGGTTCATGATATTCATTAAAACGAATCCTTCATCAGAACATGTGTTAGTTTTACCATATGTTATGACAAGAAAATGATAAATATAATTTCCATTTTGCAGAGAAAAATGGCAGTGCAATGCGTAAAAAACACGTGCACAACTTCATTTTTCCGATTGCTGTCATTTTGCTTGGAACAATTGGTTTTTTGGTGTGCTTTGTTTTTGTGATCACTGTTATTCTTCTTGTAACTTGCTGTTTTATAGGCATGCTTGTGTAGAGTTTCCCAGTGGATGCATTTTTTCCCCTTTTGAAACAATGAGTAGCTCGATGTACTATGTGAATTCATAACGCACAATTTACATGTTCGGACATATTTGTTTGCAAACTTCACCAATAGCAAAGTTCTGTCAGAACTATGTGGCTAACTGCTTCACTCAGAAGTATGTTGATAGTTACTGACCCATTCAGATGACAGTATAACCCAAAATTATTGCCTATCTGCTTCACTCTTTTCATAATGTCATGGTGTCATCTGCTGTGTGCAGGCCCCTCAGAAGCACCAGAATTATGTGGCTCAGGTCCTTGGTCTTCCAATGTCAAAAGTAGTTTGTAAAACCAAACGAATTGGTGGTGGATTTGGTGGAAAGGAGACAAGATCAGCTTTCATTGCTGCTGCCGCTTCTGTCCCATCATATCTATTGAATCGGCCAGTGAAACTCACATTAGACAGAGATGTAGACATGATGATAACTGGACAGCGCCACGCTTTTCTTGGAAAGTACAAGGTATTGTTTGCCAGTCAAACTGGATAACGGTGTGCATTCTTATATGTCATAGGTGGTTTCCACATTATGTTTATGTAGATATCCAGATAAGTTGCGTTTAAACTTTACTCTAAAAGTTGCTTGATTTCCTAGGTGGTGGTTTCTGCATTATGATATTGCATATCATTACACAAGGAAATTTGGGTTTTTATCATTCCCCATCTAACTTTGTGGTTTCTGAATTACCAATTTTCCTTTTGTGGCATCTCCATTGAAATCTATCCAAACTAACATGGCTAAGCATGTGTCCATTAGCCTGGATCCCCACTTTGCTAGAGAATCACTTAAACCCCATTTGAATGGGCAATCTCTCTCTTGGAAAAAGTCTAAAAGATGGCCTTTCACAGCTGATTACCAAAGTGACATTGATGCATGTGTTTATTTGTGAGATATTTATTAACAGATACACAAAACTGCAAGATGGAAGTTTGAATCCAACAAAATGACAAAAAGAATTTCTTTATTTCCTATTCCAACATTTAGATTGCCTATTTATGATCAAGAGGGATGGGCTTAAATGATCCGTATAGCTGATCCCAACTAGTTTGGGAGCTTAGTTGTTGTTGTTGATGTTGATGATGATGATGATGATGGTGTTCTCTGATCTAAATATAGAGTTGTTACACGAAGACAGAAGAGTTTTCCGAGGTTCTTGTATGTTGTGTAGTAGATAACATATTTATGATGAATTTTTCTTCCCTTGACATAATTTTACTCTTGATTTAGAAAGTATAAAATAGGAATGAAAGACGAGAAAATGAAAGGGACCAGGACAATATGAATAGATAGAAGGGTATTGTACTACCACTTCGTTTCAAAGAAAAAACTAGGAGAGGAGGATGGAAAAAGACCTTACTCCTTGTGCATCTTGACATCATTAATATCATTTGCCTTTCATTTTACTGAAGTGATTTTATATTTCTAGTTGTTTTTGTGGAGTGAAGTTTAACAGAACAAAAGAACTGATGGAGTAAATACTTCATTCAGGTTGGATTTACAAAGGAAGGAAGATTTCTTGCTCTGGATCTTGAAATCTACAATAATGCTGGAAATTCATTAGACCTGTCTCTTTCTGTCCTTGAACGTGCAATGTTCCATTCTGACAATGTGTATGAGATACCAAATATCAGGATACTAGGAAGGGTTTGCTTCACTAATTTTCCCAGTCACACTGCTTTCCGAGGATTTGGAGGTCCTCAAGGTATGCTTATAGCTGAGAATTGGATTCAAAAGATTGCCGTGGAGCTTAACAAAAGCCCAGAAGAGATAAGAGTATGATATGCAATCTTGTTGATTTTTCATCGTTTTACCTGCGGTTTGTAACAACTGTCCTCACAGGTCTTCATGTTTTTGTTTTCTTTTTTAATAATTGAATCTCCAGGAAATTAACTTTCAAGGTGAAGGATCAATACTACATTACAGCCAACAACTTCAACACTGTACACTCGGTCAGCTCTGGAATGAATTGAAGTTATCTTCTGACCTTTTGAGGGCTCGTGAAGATGTTAAGCAATTTAATCTTCAGAATCGGTGGAAAAAACGTGGTGTTGCAATGGTTCCTACAAAATTCGGCATTTCATTTACAACAAAGTTCATGAACCAGGTATTGGCTGAAATTATATTATTGAAGTTGGTTATGTAACAGGATATATGTGTTTCTCTTTTGTCAGCCTTGTAAATCTTCCAAAACTAAGATAATCTCTCTCTACCTGTTCGTATATTGTTCCTATTGATTTCAAATTTGCTTGTCGGATCAAACTCATCCTACCCCATTTATTTCTGTGGGTCATCAATAGCAATGCAATATTACATAACAGTAGGCTTTGATAGGTTGAGCAGCAGATTCGTTAATAGATTATGGTTCTATACTAAGTTGTTGCTTAACATGCTATATAGTAAGATTTCTTGCATTAAACTACGTTGACTATCCAAAATATCAGTTTTTTATGTTTCAAACTGAAATTCAAATTAGGATAAAGTTCATGGTGAAGTCGTGAAAAACTTCAGACGGAAAATGGGCTTTCCATGGCTGGTCCTGGGCTGGGTTGTTCCTGGAAAACCATTCCCTGTTAGGATAGGAACCCTCCGATGCTCAAGTTAGTAAGCAAAAGAGGAGAAAATAATGCAGAGGAAGAAAAAATGAAGGTCTAGAGTTTGCGTATCTGGGTGTAGCCTATGCATGGTGTGTGGCTTTGTGTGTCTCTGTGGCCAGGATGAAATCTGGTTTTTCCATGGTGACTGAGTGTATTTATATACCTAGTCTTTGAATTTTTTTTTTATAAAGAAGCAGATGTATCATTGGTGAAAAAATTGGTGCTGGACATTGGTTGTGAAGCTGGTAATCTATTGGCTAGCATGGTGGCTCATTAGTTGTTGTGCCATATTGTGGTTGTTGTGCCATTGGTGGAGATGATGGCTAACTGTTATGGGCCTGGTGTAGCAATTGGTGTAAACGCTGACGAGTAGATAGAAAATTTTGTGAGCGCATAAAAATTGTGTGTGCATGTGTGCTGCATAGAGAAATTGTTGGAGAACAAAAATACAAAGTGTGTGCCAGACAGCCTGGTTTGGCAAGAAAAAAAAGAGAGGAGAGAGAGAGGAGAGAGAGAAAAAGAGAAGAGAGTAGTGAGAGAAAAAGAGAGAGAGAGAGAGAGAGACCAGGCTGGTCCCTTGGGCACAGCCCAAGCGACGATCATTTCATTTTTTTGTGTGAAAATTCTGCCCCATCAGTTCATATTTGAAGGAGATCAATGCTAAATATAT
>Ga0325414_1007622_pt1 | contig 11458 bp, 5 predicted proteins | sample PopdelMetagenome_8_FD_206183 | JGI IMG/M metagenome (GOLD analysis project Ga0325414, IMG submission 206183) | Populus deltoides microbial communities from Bellville, Georgia, United States - Leaf-PdKOR-R3 | ecosystem: Host-associated > Plants > Phyllosphere > Phylloplane/Leaf | place: USA... | reverse complement strand
CGAGTGTCTTTTTATATATATATATATATATATATATATATATATATATATATATATATTATATTGTAATTATGTTAACTAAAATAACTCGAAAGAAGAAATTTAAGTACGAAGGGAAGCAAAATTAAGTTGAAAGAAAAGAAAAGGCAGTACAAAACAAAAACAATTAACAGACGGAGCTCGTAGGGATTAAAATCGTATGCAAGTGCTGTAACAAATAACACTACTAATATTTCACGTGCCCTCCATATGCGTTCCAGGGAATAGATTGAGACTTGAGAGTGACAGAGTTATTTTGTTTCTTCGCCCATTTGATAGATTGGCGAGCTTTTGTGTTCTCAGTATATGGCGCCTCCGACAGAGAGAACCCAACTTGTTTCTTGGTTTTTGCATCTACTGGTTTTGCAGTAGATTATTCTTTAGCCCTTGAATTTTGAATGCAATTTAACCATTATCTTGTTAAAATTAATACCTATTGATCTTCCTTTAAACCCCAGAACGATGGTTTTTCTCCAAGAAATTATATCGTTAGATGGTACATTGGGGGATCGACAGGAAAAACAATTGTATGTTTTCATAAGGCATTGGTTTCAATGATTAAATTATGGTTTTCCAAATATGAACCAAGTTATAATCACATTCAAAGCCAGGGATTAAAAAACAATTCTACTCGATGGCTTTTGCAGCTTGGCTTGCCCTAATGCTGTTTAGCGATTATAATGGCTACAAGTTTTAAGATATTCCAATGCTACAGCTTAAACCTTGAACGTTCCTTCTGTTGAATTATGTTCTTAAGCTTCAAATTTAAAACGAATATTGCAGTGTTTTTTAAGGGGTATCCGCTAGCTAATTACGTAAATTGTGGTTGTTCATCACATGTGTGATACATGAATCAAAATGATGACTTTGAGCACACCGATATTTTCCCCCTAATTTATTAATTGTACAATACAATTAAAGTATACGTAAACACTGCCCACATAATGCATCACGTACGGGGACCATGTTGTATTTGATCTCATGGTGGTCCCTTGTGTTATCCAGTGCTATCAACATTATTTACAGTCATTTTGATGTTCAAAATCTTACACACATAAGTCGCCCTCAGAATTTTAGGTATAAGGTTACAACCACATGGCAACCCAACAAAAACAGAGGGGCATTCTGCCCCACTTCGCATCACACAGAATGTTTTGTAGTTCATGCATGCATATGAACTCTGCTAATTTGTTTCTCGTGCACTAGAAGAGATTGTGTCCGTGTTCGCTTATAAAATCTGGTTGGGATACAGATATGGGATCCTAATTTTGTTTATTGTTTTAAACATTAAATGAAGCCGAAGTACCGTTGTGACTTGTGAGGCAAAGATGTAACCTAGTAGTTTTTCTCACTTTAATTCAAGGGAACGAAATGTATTTTAGGGGTGGGATGGTGTATAATATAATTTAAAAGATTGTTGTCTTTTTACGAGAAGGTAATTAACGTAGAGGGGACCTTATCCCTTACACTCCCATGTTCCTAGGGGACCATTCTTTAATGAAATAATCTATTACTATACCATTCTTTAATGAAATAATCCTAGTATACCTTAATTTATGTAATAAAAAAATCTATTGAAAAATCTAAATTTAATGGGCCTAAAAAATTCTACAAATATCCAAAAACTCACAGTCTCAGGCAACATGTTCGGGTCCAGTTTTTATAGACTTAGCCTTAAGAAAGAGCTCAACCTCCATGAACTCAGTCTTGGAAACAACCCAGCTTTCATGGACTCAATCTTGAGAAAGAGCTCAACATCTAAGAGTTCTCTATCTATCATATGTAACCTTTTTATTAACCCAATACATCTTGAATCATATTTTCTCCATATCCCTAGGTATATAAAAGTTTTCTAAGAGCTTACCATATTTACATTAACATTAACATTATGTAAGAGATATGTATCCCTTATATATGTTATCAGAAGAAAATGATATTTCAACCCTTCAATTCAAGTAACATGACAATGTTTGGGGGCTATATATACCCCTTGAACCACTAGGTAAAAGGTTCAAAATCTCTATTTTTTATTGCATATATATTTTTAGCGCACCTCTCTCTAAAATATCATTGCAGTCTTTTTTTTAAAATATACTTAAGCATCTAAGAGTCTCCAAATCTACCAAATAAAATATTTTATAGGAACTAGAAACCAGACACCAAGAATCAGGCAGCAACCACTTTGGTTATGGAGAATAAATCATATTGCTAGAACCAAAAGATTAATCGATTATCCAACACATAAGCTACTTGAATTTTTTAAGATCTCATTAATTGGCGTTGTCTATGAAAAAAATGATAAAAAAAAGTCCTTGATTATTCTTTCAAAACTAGTTTATTGACATCCCCACTCACCATCAAATGCAGATAATCATGACACTTCTAGAATAAAATGTGTCATGGACCTCCCTATAGTTATTGGCATATATGCTTCATCAAAGCTTCATTAACTCTTTAATAAGGAGTAGGAAAGCTATGCAATAATTTGATTGCCCTAAGTTAGAGTATGACTTCTTTTATGTGCCCATAGACTTAGTAAGACGAGCAAGTTTAGGCTATGTGTTTTCCAACTTCACAAATGTACTTAAAGCCTCAAGATTTTGGAAAGCTTTAAACAAGTGTAAGTGGAATGTTGGTTTAAATCGTAAAACATCTCAAGTATCTTTAGCAACCATCCAATATAAAAGAAAAGGTCTCCCTCACATCTGACACTCTGATCAAATGAAAATTTACCATAGCTAATAGGAACAAGAATGTAAGTTTCTTATATATGAATGATTTATTCAAAATTACTTTTTATTTTCTTCAAGTGAAGCCTAAGGGCCTCTCATCAACTCTCATCCATTTTCTTTTTATGAAGTTATCATGGTTTCATGACTCAGATCACGTTTTTTTTTTCTTTTTTGCGTTTAATTTTTTTTTAATTTTATCCTTTACCAGCTCATCTTCTTTTTCTTTTTAGTTTTTTTCTTAATTTTATTTTTGAATATTATGTTGTTTTAAGAATTACGCTTCATAATATTTTTTTTATTTTCTTTTTGTTGGGTTATATACTAGCCTCATGGATTTAGTTTTTTTTTTTTCTCGATTTCAACCTTCAATATTAGATCTATTAGAAGTGAAGTTTTTTATTTCCTTGCAATTTCTTTCTATGAGTTTATCTCAATCTCATGATCTAAGTCATGGGTTTAATAAGTTAACTTGGGTTGACTCCGTTTATTTTTTGGGATATTTTTTTCTAATTGATTTATTTTTTATTTTATCTTTCAACATTGGATTAGTTGAAAACTAGACTTCGTAATTTATTTTTAATTTTCTTTCTATGAGATTATCCAGATATCATGACTCAGGTCGCGAGTTTGGTAAGACAACCCAGGTTGACTGTGTTAATTTTTTTATCCTTTTAAAATTGAATATTTTTTTTAATTGCGCCTCATAATTTTTTTATTTTTTTTCTATGAGTTTATCCCGATCTCATAATCAAAGTCATATTTTTGACAGGTTAACCTATGTTGACTCGGTTTATTTTTTAGGTCCTTTTTTAATTGAATTTTAATTTCACCAAGACAACTCAATGTTTTTTTAGTTCTTTTTCTCAATTTTATCCTTCAATATTAGGTTTTTTTTTAAATTAGGTTTTGTTTTTTTTATTTGCTTGAGTTATCTCAGTCTCATGGATTTATTTTTTTTCTTGATTTCAGCCTTCATCATTAGATCTATTGGAAATAGAGCTTTGCAATTTTTTATTTGCTTTTATAAAGTTATATTGGTCTTATGATCTAAATCACGAGTTTAAGGTTGACTTGACTTTAGTCAATTAAAAATGACATTGTCTTTTTGTTTTTATGTTCTTTTTTTTAATTTGTTTTTTTCAATTTCATCCTTTAATATTGGATTGGTGGGAGATTTGACTTCATAGTTTTTTCTTATTTTTTTTTCATGGGGTTATCACGATCTCATAACCTAGGTTGTTGGTTTGTAGGTTGACCTGGGTAGTTTTTTGTTTTTTTTATTTTTTTTTAATTTCATCCTTCAGTATTAGGTTGGTTAGGAATTGACCTTCATAATTTGTTTTGATTTATTTTCTATAAAGCTATCATTGTTCCATAATTGGGGTCAAAGATTTTACAAATTAACTTGGATGAATCAAAAATATCATTGTTTTAATATTAGAAAAATATCATCCAATATATACATCAATATTTTCTTAAAAAAAATTGTTTAACATGATCACATTTTAAGTTCATAATTAAATGCTTTTATTAAAAACCACGTTAATAATAATTAAATAATTTTTTACATTAAAAAATTGATTCAAGTAAAGCGCTCAGAGAGCTTGGCCTGAATTGAGCGAGTAACGTATAGACTTGCCAACTTATTAAACCAGCCAACGACCATCGAGGTTGTCTGGTAATTGACATGGACATGCGTGCAAGTTTATCCAGAACAAGAAGCCAACTCCCTCGTAAAAGAACCATCAGAGACGTCCCGTTCTTACATCGAACTGCATGTGGTCAGCTAGTCAAGGTACCAAGAAGTAATGTCAATCACCAATCATCATGGTTTTCTTTTTCACTGTAGACTGCCGAAATTTGCATCCACAATTCAGTGTTCAATGAACAAGACAGGCTCCTTCGTATAATTAATATTTTAAAGCAACCTAACACTTTGTTTCTGTCGCGGCATGAGAAACATTATTGACCTCTTTACACTAGATCTGCACTTGGTCGTTAGTTAAAGGTGCAGCATTGTCTGAGATTATTTTATGCATTCTCTACAGCTAAGGGATATGACCTACGCATGATTTCATAGGGCCTGACCGTCGGCCAGCGCTCGCCTTCTGAAACCAGTCACAGTTCAAATAAGTAAATTACATTTGATGGGAAGCTCAACGTTTCTCTCTCAAGTTCATAACAAATTTGATTCCTTGAGGAAGAAAATGTCGAGAGAATCAACAAAAAAATGCGTTAGTTTAAAGTGTTGTTAACATTTCAATTTTTTTCTAGCCTACATGCATGCTAGCGTGATTCCAAGGCCAAATGTTGAAGCTTTCACTCAAACTCTTGAAGGAAATTAACTCAATGACTCGGAGTATTGCGTGACTAAAGTTAAAAGTCTTAATAATAATATTCTTAAAATAAACTAGGTATCTTTATTTTATATTATTATTAAAAAAAATTTATGAAAAATAATTCATAATTAAAATTATTTAATTAATAAAATCTTTCTAGCATTAGAATTCATAAATAATAATTCAAAATTAACTATTAAAATCCAAAATTAATTAGAAAAATAATTAAAACAACAACTTCAAGCTTCGTATTAGATTCTTCTAGATTTCTTCATGGACTTCTCTTTAGGCTTGGTCTTGTCTATCTAGTTCATAAATATGGTTGTAACACGCTTCACGTCAATCCACTCTACTTCTGAAAGACTCGACCTCAAGTCATCTCCAAGATCTGGATAAAAAAAGTTGATCATCATAGACAAGATAAATATCTAACACATTAAAAGTTTTGGAAATACTTGATCACGTTATCAAGTAAATCGATAACATAAGCATTGTCACTAATCTTCTCCAGGATGTTGTAAGTGTTAGGGGTGATAAAAAAAAATTGAAAAACAGATTTAATCGAGACAACAAAAAAAAATAACCATAAAACTGAACCATGAAAAACACTGATTAAACTTATTAGAATATTTAGAAAAATGTTTGGTTCGGTTCGGTTTCCGGTTTTGTAATGCTTAAACTAGACAACCCGAACCGAACCGTTTCGGTTTAGAAATAAAAAAACGATTTCTATCCATTAACCCTAGCAGACTAATTTCATTAACAATTCACACAGTCGCCCCCTCCCTCTAAAACAAGTATAAATAGCATATTTTCTTCTAACCCTAAACTTCATCAATCCCAGCCGCCCCCTCTCCCTGCTCTTTGTTTCTCATCTCTCAAATTTGTTTTCTTCTCCTCATATAGCAAAAATCTCTCTTTCAAAAACCTACTATTCTGTGCATCTTTGCAATTAGTCAATCTCCCTAGCTTCAAATCAATTAGTGATGAATCCTGACTATTAGATTCCATGAGAGAATTCGAATGATTGGACCTAGATTCCATTGACGAATTGAAGGCAATCATACAATAAAGAGAGCCTACTATTAGTTTACTTGAATCAATACCAACACAGCTACCACCAAACATCCCCGCACCTATTTTGTTTATCATGAAGGGTTTTCTTGGGATTTCAGAGAAACCAAGATCTAAATACTCTGCACTCTCAATAGTTTTTATATCACATCCTATCGATGTTTTTCTCGTCTCTCATCTCTCAAATATGTCTTCTCCTCTTCCATGCTCTTTAATGATTTTACATTTCAATAACTTTTGTTTTTCTCTTTGTTTTTTTTGCAGTCAAATTACTTCTTTTCTTTCCTTTCCTTTTGTTTTATGTATTTTTTTTGTTGGGTTTAACTTCTGGGCAAGGAGATCAAAACAAAAATTGGAGTTGATTTTCTGGAAAATGAAAGAAAGTACATAAATAAAAGTGTTGAAAAATGTGGTCAACAAAAAACCCAAAAAAACTCAACCAGGATAATTTCAATTTGAACTGGTTTAGAAAGGGAAAAAACCAAACCAAACCAAACCAAAATTAATTGGTTTGGACCGGTTTTCAGTTCGGTTCAAAAACTTAAAAAAATATAATTTTGGTTTGGTTGTTTATTTGGTCCAAAACCGGACCGGACCGAAAATGCTCAACCCTAGTAAGTGTTGTACCCCTCCACGAGAGCGCAACGTCATGGCGACCGTTCCCAAACTGGTTTAGAAGGTCTTTGGTTGGATAAAGAGTTTTCACCTAGTATTATGGTTACTAGAAACCATAACTAGTCTTTTAAAGATTATAGGTAAGTGATTGGTTGTGTAAACGAAGGATATAAACACTCCTGGTACGTCTTATTTAAGGTAAGCTGCATTGTTTTTCTTTGTTTGTGGTTGCTATGGGCAGATGGTGTTTCCATTTTATATCATCCTACTATAGAGGGTTTGCTACAATGAACAAACCCTGATTTTCTAGGTCAATAACTTGATCTGAAAGGTTGAAATATTCTTAATTATCATTGAGGCTTTTCTTCGGATAAACTTGTAAATTTTTTGCTACTGCATCATTCCAAATAATATTTAAGAAAAAATTCCTTGCAGTTTATATTCTTATATTAAAAGCTAGTGATATTTTGGATAATGACTTCAAATATCCATTTCTTCGGGGACTTATTTTGAGACTTGATATTGTCTATCTAGTTAATACAATACACGTCACTCAACCAGCTTTTAGGAAAGGGAATCCATGGTACATGCAAACAAATTATAAAGCATGACAAACTGTGAGAGGACTCATACAGGTCCCAGGCGTTGTTTTTCTAACGCGGTTCTGACTCCTCTCTTCTCAGCTCTTGTCTAACCTGCACGTCTAGCCAAAATTATGAGTCATGATCACAAGGTGGTGGTAAATTTGATTCCTATATGAAGGCCTGCCTCCAACCTGAATTTCCATAAAACGGCCATATGTTTGCCGGACCCTGGGGCCCGGTATTCCGTGATTGACCCCCCATGAATGAGCCCCCCCCCCCCCCAAAAAAAAAGGCTTTGCTTATTACAAGAAGTAATCAATTGTCCATAATCCTAAGTTGCTAACTATAGAAATCTCAAACCGAAAACAAAAAAAAATCTTAACCATGAAAGATTGTGGACTGCATAATTGCACGAGAAATACACCTGACAGTTGGTATACAAAGAAATGCCACGAAGAAAATTACTTCTCACTTATGTACCTGTGTGGATGTGGATGGCAAGACCTGAAAAAAAAAATCTAATTTGGATACACAAGAGTTGGCTTGAAGATGCCTCACCACTAAAACAAGAAATAGATTTTGATAGTTGGATTCATTACGAGAGAGTTTTTAAGCTCTTTAATATGCTCTTCTTGTGTTTGATAAAATTCCATTGCAAATCTATATATTGAAACAATTTTAGATGGCACTAAATACAATTTATATAGCATATGAGTCTTTACATCAATCTTTTTTCAGGCTCTGTGTGTGTATATATATATATATATATATTTTTTTTTTTTTCTGAAATAGCATCAAAGCTTGGCTCATGAACTTCATGTGTCAGGTCTATCTGTAAACTTTTTGATTGAATGATGGGGCAATATACATAACTCATTCGTGAGCATATGCCTTGGTATGTGGACAATAATATTACAATGACGGGATCTGTTTCTCTGGGGTACAATTATTCAGTTGAAAGAAACTAAGCAGTCAAGGGGGTCGGACGCCCTTTCTCCACTTCAAAGGTTTGATCTTTTTTGTTCTCCAGGCTTTGAAGTTGTGTAGCAAATGTAGTATAATTTATCTCTTGCCAACGAATTCCGAAGGAGGTAAGCCAGAACTATAGATAAAGTCACCAGCCAGCAGCTTTCAAGTCATCATGCTTTCTTGCATTAGTCCTAGACAAATCGACATCACGAGCAGGATGCAGATTAGAAAACACATGCACGTCAGAAATCAAATATATATGAACCACAAATAAAGCTGTTCGTTCAAGTCTGTAGCTTTCAGAAAGTCCAGCTCAGAATAACAAGCATATCAACTAGCAAGATTTACTACCAGTGGTCCTTCAGCTCTTTGGTAGTGGTCTCTTGGTATCTATTAAGAGGATATGGGTTCAGTTTTTAACAGGAGCAAGGAATTCAACTTATTTACAAAAGGTAGCCAAAGTTAGCTCCTCATCTTTGATGTGGTCGCAAGATCAATCCTCTGCCGAGGCAGGTATTAAGCCCAGCTTTCCCTCCTTTCTAACACCAACAAACTAACCAGTGAAATGAGAATTCACTCTGCAAATTTACTGGGCTGCTAATTGCAATCACATGGACTTTCCTTCATCAACTGGACGCACTCCTTTAACGGATTTAAACCAGGGAGAACAAACACAATACTAAGATGTCAGACTCGCACAGTGCATGCATGTGGTAGTCCCTTTCTGTAATATGATGTAATAATACATGCATACAAACTCTCAACTTCAGAATTAATAATTCACACGAGCTATAATAGTTAGTCGCAATCAATGACTCTAGTAATCACATGGTGAGCCAACAATACAAAGGGGGGAGTTCTCAACTTATCATCACACAATTTACAGTGGTTTGTGGTTGTGTATGAAGTATACAAATCCATTGCTTCTTCCATTGTGATAAAAATAAATAATTTGATGTTTCAATAAGTTTGTAACACACCGATACAATAGAGCTAGTCAATCTTCAGTGTAAGGAGCAAGACAATAAGCTGAGCAGAGAAGACCCAAGAACGGGTGTTCACCTTTTCAAGTAGGAAAATTTTGGTATTGTTCTTGGAAACGGTATTGTCTTCTAGCCTGCTCTAAAAATCATTAAACCCTGCTCTAAAAATCCCTGAAAGATTCACTTTCAGTACACTAAAAATTGCATTCTTTGTGTTTCAAAGTCCATTAATTCCCAGAATTATAGCCCCAATGTTAGCTCTGAACACTGCCACTGTTTTTTTCAAGGTAAGCAAACACGTACATTGTTAAATTAAATTCAAACAAATAAAGTTCAACGCAGAAAAACATATATAGATTAACCAAAAGATTTAAACTTGAGAGCTACTATTAAAACTTGATCAAAGTGAGAAATGTGTACAAAAAGTGGTAAACCACCTTTCTAAGGATGAAAAGGGACGGATCAATCTACAATTCAATCAAACAATTCTAAACCATGCAAAACATTAGCGTACTTCTCTAATACTCGATCATTATCTTTATCCTTGAAAAAGTACTTATCTTTTATCTTCAAATAAGCATGCAATGTCAGCAAACTATCTGACCCGGCTTGATGACTCTTCCCTATAACCCGATCCACGCCCAGTTCCTTACATACCCGGTCCAATCCACCATATAAACCCGCACAAAACCTTATTATATGCTTTATATCATAAACCCTATCTCCAAAAAACACCCTCACTAATTCCAAGAACTCATTTAACCCCTCTGGCAACACTTTATGAGTCAAACATTTCACCAAGTAACCAAAATCATAAGCACAGTGAAACGTTACCCAACTCACTGACTGATTCAGCACGAGTCCACTCGACATCATCAACTCAGCGAATTTCACCGAGTCAATCCCGAGCTCCCAATTCTTCTCGAAATCAATCCCCTGCCGCCTCAACAACTCCACCGAGTCATGCGCATGTGCATCATGCGCCACGTCAAAATCCCTAAAATTGAATTCCCAAATGAAGCAGAGATCTTTAAAACCTAGATCGGGTAAATTCCCATCCTCGTCAGCGATCGTGAGTCCTATTTGGATCAGATTTAAGAGATCAACGTTGGCTTTGAGGCTCAAGTAGTGAGCGGTCGGGTCACGATGGCGGTTGTACGGATCTCGGGCGACAGGACGGACAACGATACCGGGAAACTCTGTGTCCATTGAGATTAACGGGTACTTGTCGATTTCGGATCGGATAAACTTGAATTCTTCTTCTAAATTGTCTGCCCAGACCGACCGGATCAAGACAGTCCTTGCACGTTGCGGTCGTGGTGGTGTAGGCTGCGGCGGCGGTGGTTTATCAGAGTTTGACATGATTTGGATTCGTTTATAAAATCAGGCATTCAAAGATTAAAAGTCCGGATCAAGATCGTTAGGGTTTCGTTCTTGTTTTTTTTAATTATTGTTGATGTTGATTGATTATATTTTTATTTGAAATTTTTTCCGTCGTGGTTTTTATAGAAAGGAGACGTTGGATCGTAACAGAGGGAGGCGATTTAATTAGCTAGGTTTTGCTGTTATTTGCTTTATTTAATTAGGAAAAAAAGAATCGAGAGTACAAGTTGTTATAGTGAAAGGTGCAAGCAATTTAAGCATAGCGTCTATTTTTGTTTTTTGTTTAATAATTTGTGTATATAATTATTATATATATATATATATATATATAAAAGGAGGAGGTGAGTCATGAATGCGGAGTGGAGCCCATGTTTTTGTTTGGGTTGAAATGACGTAAATGCCAGATGGATTGGATAATGTTGGTGACGTGTTTGTTATTATCCTATGGGCACATGGGAAAAGCAGAAAATAGAAAAATACAGCGGGTATTACGTTACTAGATTTGTAGATATCACTCCGCCGCGGGTTGGGGTTTTTTTTTTCGATGTAAAAGAATGTTGCTTAGAAAACAAATTTAAGTCCAATTGATAATTTAAATAAAATGAATAAAAAACCACAGTGATAATAAATAAATTAAGACAAAATGACATAAAAAAAATATAAAGAACCCAATCTAATCCCTTTTAAATTATTAATTAATTCAGTATTAATAGATAAAATTAAATTAAAAATAATTTAAA
>Ga0325414_1007619_pt1 | contig 11461 bp, 6 predicted proteins | sample PopdelMetagenome_8_FD_206183 | JGI IMG/M metagenome (GOLD analysis project Ga0325414, IMG submission 206183) | Populus deltoides microbial communities from Bellville, Georgia, United States - Leaf-PdKOR-R3 | ecosystem: Host-associated > Plants > Phyllosphere > Phylloplane/Leaf | place: USA... | reverse complement strand
CCTCGTCGTAAACAAAGAATAAACACAAGCAAGCACACCGAACTTTACAAAAATACTTCTCAACCTTTATTTATCTCGTCAACAAAGGATTACACAATAAAGAGTGTGTGTGCTATGCACATAAATCGCATGCTCCACAACAGAGGCTTGGCAGCCTATTTATATACAAACATGTGAGCTGCAGGGTTCCCCCATGATCTCCTATTTTTCAGGACATAGTGGGGCACTTTCTCCCCCATAATCTCCATGATCTCAGTGGCCTATTTACCAGCAAGTGAGGTGGCATGATCCCATGGTCTCAGCAGCTTGGAGAGCCCCCAGTTATGCTCCCACGTTCTGCCCCCATGATGCTGCCACTTCACCCACGTTTTGCCCCCATGAGGCTGCCACTTCACCCACGTTCTGGCTGTCCACAAGGCAGTCCCTCCTACCTGTTCTGCTGCGTCAGCTGCTGACTTAGAAGGTCCATTATCTAAGCCCCACGTCCATGCCAAGTCGCAAGCTCAAAGACTCGCATAGATCATTGCATGCTGCCTGCCGAATTCGTTTCTGCCTATGCAAGGCTGCCGCTGTCCGTCGCTGCCGAATTCTAGGCAGTGTGCTTTCGTTGGCGCGACCCCGTGCCTAGAGCTTTAACACAAGGTCTCTTAAGAATCTATCATATTTACTATCTCATTAATTAATGATATGCAAGAAATATTTATTTCTCCTTAATATCGCTAAAAGCAGAGGACTTTTCAGTTATTCTTTTCTCTGAAAACAACAAGGTTCAGACGGTATAAATACCCCTTGAACCATCTAGGTAAAATATCAGCATTTTAATTTCATATCTTAAGATAAAAACATATAGATTTCAAAGCATTAATCAACTTAAAAAAACTTAAGAACAAATATTTTTTTCTTGAATTTAAGGTTTTTTTAAGTCATTTATTACCTTAATTCATTTAATTTATTTCTCATAAATATACTAATTTTATTATTGAAGGGTCTTTTAATCCCCCGATTGGGATTGTTTTTGCAAGTACTCGAGCTTTTATCATAAGTTTGGAGTTCCTTTGATTAAGAAAAAGAAATTCAAGCATTTAAACATATTAATTAACTATTATCCCAAACACTACATAACATTTTATTTATATATTTTAGATCTTGGATCTTGGATCTTGGGACTTCATCATTATGTGATCTTCATTTTGTTTTATTTTTATTTTTAATTGATTATCAAAAGCTTTATAAATCCTCAGTTGACTTCACTCCCACTGGACATCGAATTTGAGCCATGGACAAATATGTTATGGTCATGGAAGATGCAAAAATTTCATATCATCCAACAATTATAGTGCATTTGGATCTCTCTTAAAGCGTGAGATGAGAATGGTCTAATCCCTAGTGTGTATTTGTTATTGTGATATAAGATGTTTTTCAAAAATATTTTTTTGTTTAAAAATATATTAAAATAATTTTTTTCAAATAATTTTTTTATTTTAAACATCAATATATCAAAATCATCAACATTAAAAAAAAAATCAACTTGATATATTTTCAAGGCAAATGCACTTTTAAAAACCACTTAAAAGCGGAAGCTACAGTACTTTCAAACATATTCTTAATAAAATACGTTAATTACTATCATCGGAAGAGAAATTTTATGGCACAACATATAGTAAAAAAAAGAATTGAAATTTATAAGTTTTTTTTTTTAAAATAGCTCTAAATTATTGGGAATTTTTTTAATTTATTAAATTCAATAATTTTAAAAATTATTTTAAAATAACTTAAAAACAATATACTTAGGTGATAAACTAATTAACATAACTAATTAAAACTAAAAAAAATTAAAACTTTAAAATCTAAATAGAAAACATATTCAAAAATTAAAAAAAAAATCAACTAGCTAGTTAATTTTGCAAGGAATTGAGTTGGTAAAATACATTCATAGAATTTCAGCTTGATTCAATAATAGAATTAAAAATTATATCTATTATAGAATTTATTTGACATGTCTGTAATTTTTATTAGATTTAAATTTATTGACATACATCATCCTATTCACTTTTAAAAACTATAAATTTGATAATGGATGAATCGCATTACAATCAATTATTTGGAAATCATCGAATCAGATATTTCCATGACAACATTAAGATATATAGTGTATAAGAAGGTGATCAATGCATTCTTTAGAAACCAAATATAAAAGACAGTTATCTCTTGCTTCGAAAACACCCTTTAATTATGATCAAGAGACTCCTCTAGTGCCGATTTTTCCAAGAATGTTCATCCAACATAAGATTTCAACCTTGGATCAAGGAGCCAATCCTTTCCATATATTAGAATTAGATTTACAGAGACTAGTTTATCATCAACTTCACAATCACAAGACAGTTTATTGAATAAATTCTCAAATGACCTGGTCTCTGTTCTTCTTGGATGCTCAAAGAGCGAAGTTCTAAGTTTTGAATGTCGCACTCAAATCGTTAAAAACTTACATCGGAGAAAGTTGTATTCAAATGAACCGGAGTACTCACATGTAAGAGATTTATTAGATGTGTGTGTGTGTGTGTGTGTGTGTGTGTGTGTGTGTGTGTGTAGGTCGGCAAATAATCCATATTAAAACATACACATTACCCCATGGCACTGAGAAGCTGAGGGTTTACTTCATTAAGAGAATTTTAAAACGTCATAAGCGTCACTTAAGGAAGCCTTTCCAAGCTAAGTGCTTAAAATATAGCCGTAATTCCAGTTTTTCTTTTGCCTAACTAACTCATCATTGTAGCAGCAGCCAATACTCATCATTTTTATGTTATTATTCTCATGAGTGTATATGTTAGCATTAACTATCTTCTTCTTCTTTTTATAATAACCGATGAGAAGTTATTTAGAAGAAGCATCAACTATTATATTAAAAAGAGATGAGAAAAGAGATGTTCTTGTATAAAAGATGGATTCATTGCTTGATAATTAGGGTTTTTAGATTAAAGATGGTGTTCATCCTTTTATATAAGCTCTTGTACGCGAAAGTCCTCAACATCTCCTATGTTTGTTTAAGTTCAAGAGTTAAGCTCTAAGTTTCGGATATCGATCGCACTCAAATTTGTTAAATACATCGATTAAAAGGAGAGTTTTGTTCGAATAAATACATCTTTATGTTTAGGTCCTCGTACATACAAATTCCATAAAAACGTAAAAGCCAATAAAATCTCTCTCAGGATCCAGACAACTCACTCACGTATATAATCATTTACAAGAGGATGGTTTGGGGAATATTAAAACACTCAAATCCCTCGCGAACAGGAACGTGCCAACAAATTCAGGAGAGGCATTAAACAATACAGGTTGCCAGGTAGCAAATTAGTCAAAGTATAGGAAGACATAGGGAGGTATTGTAAGAAACAAAACCTACCCAAAATGTTGCTCAAACTAGTCTGCCTTTTGATTCCTTTTCGTTCTTGTTGCTAGCCAGTAGGATTATATCTTTCAACTTGTCTCTCTCTCTTTCTCTCTCTCTCTCTCTCTCTCTCTCTCTCTCCGTGTATATATACACACATCTAAGGGTTTGGTTTTAGATCATACCATCTCTTCTCAAGCAACAATATTTCCTCCCCACAAAAGGGACTCAACAAAATGGTAAAGTCGGCTGAATTATTTCAAGTCCTCTGTATATATACAACCTTTCTTCAATGATCCGAGAGCCAATGGATTGTCTTTCTAATGGCTAATTAAACCGTCTAGTTCATTTGTTGTTTGCTTACTTTCCCTTGCATTCTAGTATTGCATATTGTACTCTCTTTGGAAACTTATTTATAGAGTTTTTTATTATTTTTCCTCAACAGGGCATCTCAAGAGATGTTAAAATCGAATCCAAGCCAGAAAGAAGGCTAGGAGGAAACAGAGCTGCATGCTTTGTATACAGTAAGAATGTTGTTAATTGCTACAAGCATGTGTGTGTCTACTTGTATGTGCGAGTGTGTGAGCGCGTGCCATGCATATGTGCATAAAAGTGGATTTGCTTCCCCGATATTATATCTGAGCTAAATGATGTTAGTTTTGGTGAATTTGCGCAGCTATGGAGGGACTAGAAAACATGGCATTCGTCTGTATGATTGCGAGCCTGATGACTTATTTCTCTGGGTACATGAACTTCAGCCTAACCAAATCTGCCACTACACTTACCAACTTCGTTGGTACTTCTTTCTTAGTGGCGCTGTTTGGAGGGTTCATATGTGATACCTATTGGACAAGATTCAAGACTTGTGTCTTGTTTGGATGCGTGGAGTTCTTGGTAAGTCTATCAATTAATCATGGCCATACATTTCTAATCAATTATGCTATCATTGGAAAATCATGAAGTGTCAAACTTCTAATTAAGAATCATGAATTATTCTGTATCATTCGGCCTATTTTATTGGAAAAAAGGCTTGCATGCATGTGCCACGATTTCCAAACTTGATAGAATATGATGCAGACAACAGGCCAAGTCATTTAACGAAAATTGTGTAAATATGTATATTTTATCTCGTTTATAATTGTTATACTCAAGTTTAAATTAGATTTCATTAAGTAAACCAAGCTATCAATCATCTAGTTAAATTAACTAGATTTAACAAGGTGAATATTTTTCTTTTTAAAAAAATCTTGGGTATCCAGGTTATTTTTTCTAAAAAATTTCAAAATATAAATAAAAAAATCCATACAAGTATCTAATTAAATAAACCAATAATTATTTATGTAAATAAAAAATTATTAACAATAACAAAAAAAAAACTGAAAAAATTAAGAGATAGAAGTAGGCCAAAATAATTAATATCACAATATGAATCATTTACATGGTTATATTTAATGAATTTACTTATGAAAATCAATTCATAACAGAAATTAACACACTTATAAAATTTATTGAATAAAATAAAAAAAATTCCATACAAGCTGCACATATTAAAAATTTATAAAAAAATAAATGTTTTTATTTTAAAAAATAAGTATAATCAATATAAAATATATAAAAAAAATTATAAATGAACCATACTAACCTCATAAAAATATTAAATACACTCTATATAATTAAAAAAATAATTTTTATTTCAAAAGGGCTAATAAACCAAAAGAATCATAGAGAATGAGTATTAATCAAAACACAAATGCAAAAATTATTTTGAAAAATACATATAAAAATGTAGTAATTTTTTTTTAAAAAAATAAAGAATAGAATGGGTGGACAATGCATTGCCCGCCCCATTCTTTGTCAAAATAAAAAAGATAATGCGTCATCTATCTCAATAAACGACATGTTATCTGTTAATTCTAAAATTCAACCATGAAAAAATAATGTTTTTTTATCCAAAATATATAGAAAACATTATAGAAACCTTGTTAAATCAATCCATGACGTCTAAAAACACAAAAAAACCACCCCAAACCTCAAAATCATCCCTAAATTAAAAAACTTTTGAGCTCATATTTGTTTTTATAGGTGTTTTCAAGGTAAAAAAAAAAAAACTAATCTTAACCCCCCTCTCATTATATGGAACCTTTTGATATAAAAATAGGCTGTTTTGATGACCAAATCTTCTTCAATATCAACTTTTTCTCTCTAAAACAGAATCCAGCGACCTCTTCTCTCCCTCCACCAGAAAAAAGTTTGCTATCAAAATGTATATTTTTAAAATTATAGAGACATGTCACCTAGTAGATAAAAAAGATAGGGGACAAAAATAAAATTTTGAAACAAACTTCAAAGCTATCATTTATGTTAACCGTATTTTTAACTTTAGTTATTTATCTTTCAATTCAATCTTTACTCCTAAAAAATATGTAATTAGGTTTTGATTTGAGCTTTAAAAGGCATAATTATATAAATAAAAAAATTTAAAATAAAATTAAAATTTTTAAAAAATCTCAATATCGCAATCCATAATAAAATATGAAAGGAAAAACAATAAAGGAATCTACAGTAAAAGAGCCGGCGTCTTTTTTTATTTTATAGGCAATATACACACGGGCGCGCACAAATGCACATTATGATGACGGATCGATGTTTTGTCATATTTCATAAAGATTGGAAAAAAGGTAGTGTTTAAAAATAGTGTTTTCCAGGGATACGCCCTCCTGACGGTTCAAGCACACTTCCACCAACTAAGACCAATTCCTTGCAAAGACGTTTCATCTGATCAGTGTGAGGCTGCTGATGGTAGCCAATCTGCAATACTTTTCACCGGTCTGTACCTTATTGCATTTGGTACTAGTGGCATCAAAGCAGCTCTGCCATCTTTAGGAGCTGACCAATTCGACGAGAACGACCCCAAGGAGGCAATTCAGTTGTCTAGTTTCTTCAACTGGTTCTTGCTTAGCCTCACCGTTGGAGCTATAATAGGAGTCACTGTTATTGTATGGTTAAGTGCTAACCTAGGCTGGGATTTGGGGTTTGGTGTGTGTGCCATAGCAGTCTTTTTCGCCATTATCTTTGTAGGCATGGGCAAGTCCTTGTATCAGAACAATGTACCTAAGGGAAGCCCCCTCGCACGCATTGCACAGGTAATAACTTCCTAAAGAGCTTGTATTGAGACGGTACCTTCGCTCTGATCATTAGTCTTGGTGTGTTAGATAAATGAACTTCTTTAATTTGTTCATAAATGTAGGTATTTGTGGCTGCAATCCGGAACCGCGACCTTCCAATTCCAGAGAGGGCTGAAGAATTACATGAAATTCATGACAAAGAAGCGGGGGTGAAACAAGAAATTCTTCCGAGGACTGGCCAATTCAGGTATAAAAATACTATAAAATGGTCAACTTTGTTGCAACAAAGCATAACTACAACGGGATACTAAAGCACATGTATTTCTGCCAAATTCCAGGTTCTTGGACCGGGCAGCAATCGCAAACACTACTGACTGTGCATCAACATCAATCAACCATGGACCTTGGAGGCTATGCACAGTGACACAAGTTGAAGAAACAAAGATCTTGCTTCGCATGCTTCCAGTTATACTTAGCACAGTTTTCATGAACACATGCTTAGCTCAGCTCCAAACTTTTTCGGTCCAACAAAGCACCACCATGGACACGAACGTCTTTGGCTTTAAAGTCCCTGGCCCCTCACTACCAGTAATCCCCCTACTATTCATGTTTGTTATGATCCCAATATACGAACGCTTCTTTGTACCACTTGCTCGAAAGATCACAGGGATTCCAACTGGAATTCGACACCTCCAGCGCGTTGGAATCGGGCTAGTGCTCTCAGTCATCTCCATGGCAGTTTCTGGAGTTGTGGAAACATGGCGCAAATCGGTGGCTATTGAACACAACATGGTTGACTCTACTGAGCCCCTGCCAATGAGTTTCTTATGGCTTGGTTTCCAATTCGCCATTTTTGGAGCAGCTGATATGTTCACATTAGTTGGACTGCTAGAATTTTTCTATGCAGAGAGCTCGGCCGGAATGAAATCGCTGGGCACAGCTATCTCATGGTGTTCAGTGGCATTCGGCTACTTCTTGAGCTCTGTGGTGGTGCAGGTGGTAAACAAAGTTACTGGTGGATGGCTGGCTAGCGACAATTTAAATAGAGACAAGTTGAACTACTTTTACTGGCTATTAGCAGGCATCAGCACAGTGAATTTTGGAGTTTACTTGACGTGTGCATCTTGGTATAGATACAAGGACAGGGGGGCAATGAAGCAAATAGAAAATGGTGGTGAAGACGATGCCAAGGTAAAAGTTCAAATGGTAGAAATTTAGAAATACCAAGTCTCATTTAATTCAAAAAACCAAATAAAGAAAATAAGCATTAGACATATTTGTGTGAGGAATGATGATTTCTTTCTAATGTTGTCTTGTGCATGTTGCCTTTGCTGATGTAATTAGTCTTTTGCACTGTGATTGTACCTGTGTTTTGCCAATAAAAACACAAAAATCATTTAAAAAAAATGATGTTTTTGTTGAGATGCAGTGTTGCCAAACAATACCTTAATTTATAGAATATTTAACTTGAACCTGTTAATTGTTCAAAAACATAATAATATTAGTTTTTGAGATGGAGATTACTGTATCGAAATAAAAATTTCAATTTTATTTTTTTCACTTCAATTTCTTTAAAGAATTAAAGTATTAGTCTATTTTCGGACAGCCGAGTATTAGTGAACATGCCAAATATGGTCAACCATGGAGATGTTGGGCACAGGTAGGGAGAGCATACGGTGGTCGGAGGAGAGAATGAGGGCAGGGGGGACACGAGACCTAAAGTCAGAGTGTGCATGCATCGATTCTCACCGAAGATTTGTAAATCATAATGATTAAGAAAAAAACAGAAAAGTTAGGGAACTTCAGATCAGGATTAAAGTAAGAATTCCAGATAAGTACTTGTGAAGAACAAATTAAATTTCTACCAAACTATATCTTCTCCTCTTCTTCAATCTGATCATTTTAGAGACAGAATCGGTGAACCACCCCTTACGAAAGGGTCCATTGGTAGGATTCTACCGGCCTAGGCCACTTAAATTTGTGGCCCGATATGAACAGCAAGAATTCCTCAGTAGCCAAAAGCATAGCACAAAAATTATGCAGCCTGTAGCGGAAAGTTACTTTTTAAAATGTTTTTAATTTAAAAATATTTTAAACTAATATTTTTTTATTTTTTAAAATTTATTTTTAATATCTTTACATCAAAACAATCTAATATATATATATATATATATATATATATAAAATAATTAAAAAAAATTCAAGTTTTAATGAAAAACATAATACTGGCCAGCCCAAAGATTCCAAACCTAATCGTCTCTGGGGATAATTTCTGCAGAAAAAAAGGGAAGTGGTCAACTATCTCGGAGGCCAGAAGTCAGAACCTCTCAATGCTGATCCCGCTTCTTGTTCAGTCAAAAACCTTACCAACTTCTAACTTTATTGTTGCTAAATTATTTATATGAACATGGGAGATCAATGGCATTCAATTTGCCTGGTGATCAACTCCTACAGCTGCGGCCGAAATTGCTTTCCTCTCTTTGTATACAACAAAATGACAGGAGATCTGTTGAAAGTTTAAAAACCTTTATCCAAGAAGATTAAACGGTCAAGATGATGCTGTATTCTCAGTGGGAGGACAAAGCTGAAATTCGGTCAAATCAATGCAACAACTCGGTAGGAACTAGAGTAGCATTCCGGCAATTATTATTTCCTATAAGAAATTAAAGATTACTCTTCTACACAAAGCAATAAAATTCTCAGAGAGTGTTGAGCAATCATCGTAAGACATAACTTTCCATGGTATACAACAGTACAGGCAAGGGGGGCATTCTCCTAAAAGCCACAATCACAAAGCCAAAGCAAAATAACGGCAACACTGCACTGATTCAAAGCCCGGACTGCAAAATGAAGCGGTTTGTGCAAAAACTGGACGTTGGTGATCCTATTCACATCATCAATTGAAGCTCCTTTATCAATTACAGCAACTGTCCAGTAAGTGGCAAAGCACAAAAAACAGCTCGTTGCTTTGTTATGTGAACATTCTAAAATTACACTATTTACAAAAGTTCTGTCCTACCATTTCACATCCAGTGTTAGAGCCTCAGGAGGTACAAGAACAGATGGGAAATTTGTGAAGGAAATATTAGACATTAAATTACTCCAAGATGCAGAATCAACAGCAATAAAAGGTCTAACCTTCTTAACAATTACGGGTTTTAGCTTCTCACCCTCAACTCTTGCTATTACCTCAAACCAAACCCGTTCAACAGTAGGCCTCGTTCTCCACTCTGCAAACACTTCTTGAGCAGTCTCGTTGCTCCCGAAACTCTTCTCCAGTTCTAATTGAAAACGAATCAGTGTTGATGCTTTAGCAGTTGCTCTAAGAAAGCTCGACAATCCATTTCGAGTAATTCTGTCACCAAGAAAACTTCTCAAAACTTCTTCCAGCCTAGCAATACTGGAACTCAAAAAGTGCATGGTGCTAGCCCGAATCTTGTACACATTCCTATCGTAACACTTATCAGATACCAACTCGATAGTCTTCTTTGATAACAATCTCGTTTCAATTTCAGCATCAGGGTCCCAATTCTTGTTGGCAACAAGCGATGCAGATCCAATAATTCTTATAGGTAATAACGGCGGGCAGATCGAATCCCCGAAAGGGTAGAAACCATTTCCCCCCTTATTATTATTAATATCACTTCCATTCAAAGCCAAACTAAGATCAAAATCTTGAAAAAGAGAAACCTCTTTAGCTCCTTTCACTTCTACAGAGATTCCTTCTCCCACTATTATTCGTTTCAGACCACCATATGAAGCATTCATCTAGCATTAACAGAACCAAAACCAACAACAAAACAAAACCCAGTTGAAAAAAAAAAACCAAAAAGAAACAGAAATATTTAAAAAGGTGAGCAGAGCTAGTTACCGGCAATAACAGAGAGAAATTGTCGTGGCCACTAACCCACAAATCAAAAGGGCCTTGGAGTTTCAAAGTGTCAAGTACAGGCACGGAACCGAATTCTTTAATTAAGTCTCCAAAATCAATACTTGATTTTGGTTTGCTCAACTTCTTCCGAGAATCTATTTCATCAGGGAATTTAAGTAGCATGTAACTTTTACCAACTCGGATCTTAAACTCATATCTCTGAGAACTAAAAATCCTAACTTTACTCACTTCCAGCTTCGAAATCTCAATTCCCTCCAAATCCCAATCTTGCTTCACCGATATCTCCTTCAAAACGTCCTGTAAAATCATTGTCAAATTAAACAAAATCCATGAGAATAATATATATATATATATAAATAAAAACAGAGTACAGTTGAGAAACATAATACCTTAAGGAATTGAGTGTTGTTGTCATTAAGGTGATTAGGAGTAAATGATATAGTTAATGGTAGAATTTGGAAGATGAGTAAAGAGAGGGGAGGGGAGGGGAAACGACGACGACGAAGGCCACTCATCGGGTTTTTCTTTTTTTTTTTTTCTTCTTCAACGTTAATGGACTTAGACACGTGTGAAATCCGGACTATGTGGATCTCACTTCCCCCTTTCCTTTCTTGCATTGCAGGTGTTCTATCGAAGAAAAACTGAAAAAGAGGATATGGAGATCAAAATGACGATTGTACCCCGAATTTCAGTGGATTTGCATTTTTTTCTTGAAAAATAATTTTTATTAGTAAGAAATTATCAGTGCATAACAACCTGTATTTCTATTTCTTAAAAATGTTTTTCCTGATCTTGAAGATTATTTGTGGATTTGGATTTTCATTTTAAACCTTACTTTAAGGTTTTTTTTATTTAAAAAATTTATTTTATGGTATTGTAATTTATGGATACATGTTTTTTATTTTACTACTTGGTTTTTTTATTATTTGATTTTATGTGATTTCTTATAATAATTTCTCTTATGAAAAAAAGCTAGATTCAATCCACCACACCACTATTAAATGGACAAAGTATCTCTTATGAAAAAAAGCTAGATTCAATCCAGTCAGATATAATTAG
>Ga0325414_1007617_pt1 | contig 11461 bp, 7 predicted proteins | sample PopdelMetagenome_8_FD_206183 | JGI IMG/M metagenome (GOLD analysis project Ga0325414, IMG submission 206183) | Populus deltoides microbial communities from Bellville, Georgia, United States - Leaf-PdKOR-R3 | ecosystem: Host-associated > Plants > Phyllosphere > Phylloplane/Leaf | place: USA... | reverse complement strand
AAAACCAGACCAAGCATCAAGACAAAGTAATCACTTGGAGAACTACTGGAGTGAAACATGTAGATGGGAAAGGTTGGCTGTGGCATCGATGGGAACCTGAATGAAGCAAAATTCAGTGAGCCTATACTACGGATTGGCCTCTATGTAGCAGCAGCATCTCTGGTCTATGAAATTGCTACGGCTGTAGATGTCATTCTTGGCTTCCGCTAACAGAAGTTCTGGTTTCCTAGCAGATTCTTCTCCATCAATGCCAATTTACTAGCAAAAACCAGACCAAGCATCAAGACAAAGTAATCACTTGGAGAACTACTGGAGTGAAACATGTAGATGGGAAAGGTTGGCTGTGGCATCGATGGGAACCTGAATGAAGCAAAATTCAGTGAGCCGGATGAACGTTTGGTACTGCGTTTGTACCTGCGTTTCCTCCAAATTTGATTTTTTTTTTTTTTGCTAAAATTGAGTGCGGTTTGTACTTTTTGGATCGTTTTGATGTGCTGATGTCAAAAATGATTTTTAAAAAATAAAAAAACATCATTGGCATGCATTTCGGCACGAAAAGCTATTTGAAAAGCACCCGCAACCACACTGCCAAACACGCTCTAGCAGCAGCATCTCTGGTCTATGAAATTGCTATGGCTGTAGATGTCATTCTTGGCTTCCGCTAACAGAAGTTCTGGTTTCCTAGCAGATTCTTCTCCATCAATGCCACTTCACTAACCATAATGTTGGGAAATTTGTTAGGGGCAAAATTAGAAGTACAGTTCACTTATTTTTTGAATTAAAGTTTTGTTGAAATTTAATATTTAATGTAAGTTTTCTAACATAAAAAATTAACATGATTTAAATAAATTATTAATAAATAAAAAATTAATTAAAAAAAAACCCTTGTGGGCATGTTTTGCTAAAACTCAAAACATTCTAAAAAAAAATTCCACATAAAAAAGATAAAAATTTTCTTGATATTTACAAAATAAAAGGTTAAAACTGAGTTTAAAGAGCACACAAGATTTTTAAAGAAGAAAAGTCTTAAGCAAAGCGAGTTTTGGGTTTAAACTCACATACATGCATGCACCGGTATGGTTTTATTATGAAATAATATTTTGGATCATAAAAAATTATTTTTTACCAACTCAAATTTGACCTTGAGCCTGATTCATATTTCAACTTATTATTTTGTCCAATCCAGCTCATAAATACTAACAATCCCTTCCAAAAGTTTTTTCTATAGATCCGAACAGTTTTTAAATCTAAAATATTCAAATTTATGACTATTGTGTTTAATTTTAATTCTTAATTTGTGGTGACTAATCAAAGATTAATAATGGTAGGAACTAATTCTGACTATCACCAAAATTAATTCTTTAACATTTTAGCTTTCAAAATTTACTATATAAAAAAAGATAAATTAAGATTTTGATACATGTTTTTTTCTAGATTCTTACTCTTCCTTATCTTATTATAATATTTTTTTTCTTCTCTTTTTATGCTTTGATTTTCCTCCCAAATCCAGTGCTTCATTTTATTGAGAGATATTTAAGTTACATAATATTTGATTTAAAGACCTTATTTAGAAGCGCATCTAAACTAAGATGATGTTGTTGAAATCTTGAAAAGCATATTGCAAATATTTAGTTGCACATATAAGAAGCAATAAAGCCTTAATAACAAATTATTCATCATTTAATAATAACAAAAGTTTCATTACTTTACAATGCTTTATACAAGTAAGTGTCTATTTTGTTTTAATTTAAATATAGATATTTTTATTATTAGTATAGATGCTAAAACTTTAAATTAATATCAATTACAAGTTTGAATATATACTTAGTATTTATACTAGAATTCTCTTATTATATTTGTGTTGAAAGCATGTTTGACATGAATTTTTATTTTATATATTTATAGATTTAAATTTATTTGAACTTTAAATTTTTCTTTAACATGGATCCAGTTGCTTGCGTAGATGAAAGAGTTAGAAATTTGTTTTAACATGGTTAATGGAAATGTTTAAATTCAGATTAAAAGTTGAGAATCCACGTTAAAACTTTACTAAATATTTTTTTTTTTAAAGTAATTTAAACATGAAATATTAACATGAATAAAATAAATTACAAGTCGATGGATTAAAGTATTTTATACCACGTCAGATCTGCTACGCTCTAAGCTGCTTTTGCTTGCCAAAACAACTGTTCTGAGATTGCTGCTAAGGAGAAACACTACAACGCTAGCTGATGGTTCGCTGTTACTCCGCAAGCAAGGAAGAAAATGAATTGGAGCTGCTGTGCAAGAATTCATCTTTGACCGTGACTTCTTAGGCTGTCTTGGGTCAATTGAAAAGGAAGATTAACACGTGGTCTTTCAAAAATCAGCTTTAGGATGACTTTGCCGTGCTACTGCTTCTTTATCTTCAAGGGAGAAAAGTTCCGCTGTGTTTTTTTTTTTCCCTCTTAATCAAATCTAAATCTTAATATCAATTGTTGAAAATAAAACGCATAAGTATTTAAATGAACTTTCCAAGCTTTGTTGATTAATTCATACTCATCAACCCCCACTTATATTTACCTTTATATTTATAGGAAGATTACTCTTCTAACTATCATTACCAGGGGAGGCAATCCGGGAATTGAGATTCAAATCCCTGATTTCTTAGAGGCTAATCCGAAATTCCACCACTTGAGGACAAGGGTGTTGTGAAAAATTTGGTTTAGATATTGGTTATCCTTGTGTCAAGTCTCTTTTTCCCATCATTGCAACCTGTACAATTGGCTGGACTGCAAATCAGCTTCTTCTTCTTTTATGAAATTAAGAACATTTTATTTTGTAAGTCCTAGTTAATTATCTCATCTTATGTGTCCCTTTAAGAGAAAAACGAAAAGCTATATGAGTAATCTTTTCTACGTATACAAAGTTGATAGATGTCAGATCACAGTTATGCATGCAAGAGGTGTGACAGATACCCAAGAATAGACTGATTTTATGAACCTGTGATCAATTTTAGATGGTTTGGTTTCTCAATAATTCAAGCTTGAAGAAGGAAAGTGTATAAAGAATAGCTAGGAGACATGTGGATTCATCAGGTAGCATTGTGCATTATGAGTCCTATTGCTCTTATATTGATTTCTCTGGCTTTGATAAACACTACAGTTCTTTCACAGTGCTCTGCTGTTCCGTCATTATGGGATAAATGCGTGTTTTAGTTAAGATATTATAGTCAATGACATCGTATTTACCTAGTCACATATTTTGTTGTTGTTGTTTCTACTAATTTAACTAAATTTCTCCCAGAAATCATGACCTTTCGCTTTTACTTATTTGGGAGGTTTTACTATTAGCTTTGATGTCTTTATGTTCCATGATTAATTTCCTTGGCTTCTGTGGTTGGTGTTTCTGATAGTGCTTGTATCGGTTGAAAGAGATGTGCAAATGTTTGTCTGTTGGACCCATTCCTTCTGGGCCTCTGAACTAGCGCAAGTTTCCTTTCTTGGACAAAGGAAAGATGGAATTACTTGATGTTTTGCTGCATCTTTACCTAATTTCAATATAAAAAAAACTCGTGCGATTAACATACTAATTGCAACGTAATGCTTTGCTCTGAAATGAAAAGGTAAGAGTCTTGGTGGTGATGCATGCGTGGACAGCAATGCACGAAGTTTTGCTATTGAATGTGTGGATTTTTTATTTGTAACTTATTTTGCATGTTGTTGGGGTATTGGTTGATTGACTAGGAGCTAGAGATAATGGATGGAACACTGATCTTATTTTGATGTCTTTTGTACACTTGAGAAATAGGAAACCATGAAAGGGACCTTTCTACTAAATGCTGGTTGACCTTTGTTGAGATCACATCACAAGATGAGAAAACAGGAAGAAAGATGGGAATAGAAAGTGGAGGGGAAGTCTCTGATTTGGAGGCCGTCCAAGTTGTCCAGGAAAGAGTTTTGTGGAACCAAAGCTCTGTTAGAATCTATGAGAATTTGCCTTTATTTGATAGCTGTTAGACTTTGTCTTTGGTTTTATTTTCATAACAGATTCTGTTATGAATTTTGTGCTATTAGTAATAATCCAATAATCTCTTATGTTTGTTGAGAATTTATAGCATTTTGAATTTGGTTGTAAGCCTTTAAATAGGTAGTCTTAATTTATAACAATTATTATCATTCAGCTTCAACTTTCTCTCTATTAGAATTCTCTGCAATTGTTATCTATTTATACTGCAGATTCCAATAGTATTTAATATATTGCAATTTTCAACAGTGGTATCAAAATATATATCCTACGGGCTGTGGGGCAAGTTTTTTGAGTGCTAAAGACGGTAAGGTTGAGTGCTAAACACAGAAAGGATAAGTGTAAACACTAGTGATTTACTTTGTCTATTGATTCTATGTCTACTTCAAGCAACTCTGCATCTGCAGTTCCAGTGTTTAATGGTGAACACTATCATATTTGAGCTGTCAAGATGAGATTTTATCAAAGATCTCAAGGCTTGTGGAATGTTGTAGTGTCTAATTCTGATCCACCACCATTGACAGCAAACCCCACAATTGCTCAGATGAAGGCACATGAAGAAGAAAAACTCAAGAAGGACAAAGCCATCACCTGCCTACATTCTAGACTTGCAGATCACATCTTCACCAAAATTATGGACTTGGAAACACCAAAATAGGTATGGGACAAGCTTTAAGGTGAATTTGAGGGTAGTAGCAGAGTTAAAACTGTTAGACTTTTTACATTAAAAAGGGAGTTTGAGTTGATGAAAATGAAAGATAATGAATCTGTCAAAGATTATTCTGGCAGATTAATAGATGTTGTAAACCAAATGAGGCTTCTTGGCAAGGCTTTTACAGACCATAAGGTGGTAGAGAAAATCATGGTTTCAGTACCACAGAAGTTTGAAGCCAAAATTTCTGCAATAGAAAAGTTTTGTGATCTGAACAATCTCACTATTGCAGAATTAACCAGCAAACTTCATGTACAAGAGCAAAGAGTCCAAATAAGAGATGAAGAGGCTATTGAAGAAGCTTTCCAAGCAAACACCAAGGAAAGGGGTTCTAGAAACTTGCAACGAAAAAAGCCTTTCAAGTTTACCAAGGGAAAAACTAAAATGTCTTCAAGAAAGGAAAATTACTCACCTTGCTCTCATTGTAAAAGAACCAACCATGCTGAGAAGGATTGTTGGTATAAAGACAAACCTTCTTTCAAGTGCACATTCTGCAATAATCTCGGTCACAGTGAGAAATATTGCAAAGCAAAGAAGAAACAATCTCAATAGCATATTCATCAGCAAGCAAATGTTTCAGAAGAAGAAAAGGAGGACACTGAGCACTTGTTTATGGCATCACAATTTATTAGTTCTTATGAACAAAATATTTGGATCATTGACAATGGCTGCACTAGTCATATGACCAAACATCTGGCAATTTTTTCTTCCATTGATAAATCAATTCAACCAAAAGTCAAGCTGGGAAATGGTGATGTTGTGCAGGCTAAAGGAAGAGGAACGATTGTTGTCGACACCAAAAAAGGTACAAAGATTATCAATAATGTTCTTTACATTCCTCAACTAGATCAAAATCTGCTTAGTATTGCACAAATGCTAAGGAATGGTTATGCAGTCTCCTTTAACGCAAGGTTTTGTTTTATCACTGATACACATGGATTAGAGATAGCAAAACTCAAAATGGATGGTAATAGCTTCTATTTAAAGCTTGATGCAGTTGAAGGGCATGTCTTTTATGCTAAGGTTGATGTGAGTGTCATAACCCAATTCTAGGTTATTCCTCAAAAATCAATTTTTTTCAAAATAAAAATCAAAAAATAAAATAAAGGCTAGCAATATAGAGAAAGTAGATCAAGAAAGACTACAAAAATAGGCAAAAATCAAGCTGTAATTTTTGGAGGAAATTGAAGAACTAATTGTGCCCCATTATGTCCAAAAATGGAGAAAACAAAATACAAATTCAAGGTGAAATTAAATGATCATTGGACGAATTTGCATAAAAATTAAGTCCAGTGACATAATTAAATTTTTAATAAGGCAATTTGATTTAATCATGGGCCAAATTAAATTTTACTTATGTTTAAGAATTAATTTGGGGTCCAATTGAAGGATTTAATTAAGTGCAAGGACTTAATTATATTTTAAATGGGTCAAATTAATTTTATTTGGGGCTTAATTGATGAAAAATTAAGTTTGGAAGCCTAATTTGGGCTTAATTGAGAAGATTGGATTTTTAAGAGACCAAATTTGATTTTTACCAAGTTAATTGATTGAAATTAGGGGCCAAATTGCAAGAAAATTGAAGTTTTGGGGTCAATTAGGGGTTAAATTGATAAAATTCGCAATCAAGGACTAATCTGCAAAATGCGCCAAAATTAGGGGGCTTAATTGACAAAATCTGGGAGTCAAATTGAAAAAATTGAAAGTTTAATGGTCAATTAGGGACGAAATTGCATAAATCCGAGACCAAGGATCATATTGCAAAAGGCGCGTAAATCTGGGGCTGAAGTTGAAGTTACGCTGGGACCAAATTACATTAAATCAAAAGTTTAGGGTCAATTAGGGATTCTATTGAAAGCAATTGAAAGCTGGAGGACTAAATTGAAAATCGGCAAAAATCCCTAATTTTAACCCAAAACAACGCCCTTTTTGCGTAAAAAAAAAGAGAAGAGAAGAGAAGAAACTAGGCGACGCGTCGCCTGGTCACTGTTCATCATCTTCCCCGTGAAGCTGTCAGGGTAGTAGTTTTGGAGGTGCATTTAATGCATCGTTTGTCCCCCAAAATTGACAAATCATGCACCAAAATGGCAACCTGAAACCCCTCTATCCCCGAGCATTGTCCGGTCAGGCCTATAAACGTCAAAACTGCTCCGATGACCGGCCTAAAGTGGCCACCTCGGGCAGCCTTGGACTGTCAAATTTGGCAGTTCGAGGTGCACACTTTGAACCGACGGTTTGGATTCTTCCAGTCAAATCAAGGGCTGAAAAATTTTCCCTCGTGAAGATAAAATTGCCCTCTTTCACCGCCTATAAATAGAGGTGGATTTCATGGCCTGGGGGAGAAGAAAATCAAGTGCAAAGTTGACAAAAAAAATCAACCTTTCTCCCTTGTTTCTCATCATGTTCTGCTTTCTCCTTCTCGGCCGCACCTTCGGCCGCCACTACTCTCGCCACCGTTTATACCACTACAACTTTCATCACAACCAAACACCCAACAACCTCACGTGGTGGTTGCACCACCTTCCCCCCCCTCTCTCTTCTCTGCAAAAATCTTTTTCCCCTCCACCACCGCGGCTCCAGCAGTAGCAGCAACCATCCTCTCCAGCGGCTTCCACCCTTACCAGTAGCAGTAGAGGTGGAGACTCTCTCCTTATCAGCTCCAACCGCCAGCAACCGCAGCACCGACCGTGACAGTAGCAGCACCTACAACTCGAACAGCAGCAACCCCGGCAGCCCAACTTCACACCATTGCCACCGCTTGCACCACGTCATCCTCCTCGGTCAGACCACCCTCACGCCAGGTAACTCTCCTCTTCCTCCCCCTCTTCTTGTTCCTCCTCGCTACTGTTCACTGCGTGAACAATAGGCATGAATTATAATTCACGTCCTACTGTTCACATGAACAATGGGCGTGAATTATAATTCACGCCCATTGCTCATGCAGTGGACGTTGGACCGGGCCGTATCTGGCCCAGCCCAAAGTTATGGGCTAGGTTTGGTTCGGCCCGGCCCTAAAGAAATAAATAAAAAATGTTGGGCTGAGGTCTGCTCCACCATTTCGGGCCGAGATCGGCCCAACCTCTTCTATGGCTGAGACTGGCCCAGTTAGCTGGGCCAGCCCGGCCCATGTAGATTTTTATTTTATTTATTTATTTATTTATAATAATATATTATAATATTTTTAAAAAAATGAAAAAAATTCCAAAAAAAATTTGAAAAGTCCTTTTGAAAAATTTATGATTTTCTCAAACATTTTTCTACCAATTTTGCATAATATCGAGTTGTATATTTATATTGTAAAATACAAATCCGGTATTAAAATACCCGATTTTCTCCGGGAAAAAAAAGCTTGCATCTTTCCCATGTTTTGAAAATAAAAATGGATATCATGACTGGTTTATGATCATCCATTAGGATTTGGCCAAAATATCAAAAACCTATTTTTTAAAAAAAATTTAGATCCAGATGTAAACTTTAATATTTATGGGCGTAAAATTACACGATAAAATACACCATCGGGTATTAAAGATACAAGGTATAAATAAATACGATGTTAAAATTTAGATTTTAGAACGGTTAGGATTTAATCTAATAAGGTAGAGACTTTCTCATAAAGAGAGATCTACCTTGAACCTTAGAAAAGACCAACAAATAGAAACTCAACTTAGAAAACAATCAAATAACAATGCAGTTTACCTTAGATAGGGTGTACTGGGAGTAATGCGTCTTCCGCTTGCACAACCAGTCCCTTACCCAGACTCTCGCTGACCATAGGTTCCTAGTTACCATAATATTAGGTGGTGATTCCTAACGAATCAAACAAATGAACTAGAAAATCACCAGCCAACACCGCGCGTTGACGTGCGATAGAGAGTATTATGTGGCACAAAAGATATGGTCATTTCAACTTAAAGTCTTTAAAGTTTATGCATGATGCTGGTATGGTAGATGATATGCCTGAAATCCATGCCAGTGACCAAACTTGTGATAGCTGTGAACTTGGGAAGCAACATCGACAACCATTTCCTCAAAGTATATCAAAAAGAGCCACTCACAAGCTAGAATTAGTCCATTCAGACATCTGTGGACCAATGAGCACAGCTTCATTAAGCAATAATCTGTATTTTATTCTCTTCATTGATGATTTCAGCAAAATGACTTGGGCTTATTTTCTGAAAACCAAGTCACAAGCACTTTCTATGTTCAGCAAATTCAAGAAAATGGTGGGAACTCAATGTGGTTAGAAAATTAAGAAGCTCAGAACTGATAATGGAGGAGAGTATACTTCAAAAGAGTTTAGTGTTTTCTTTCAAGAAGCTGGAACTGTGCATCAGCTGACAGTTCCATACTCACCACAGCAGAATGGAGTTTCAGAGAGGAAGAACAGGACTGTGATGGAGATGACAAGGTGCATTCTGTTTAAAAAGAAGTTACCAAAGTTTCTATGGGCTGAAGCTGTAAACACGTCAGTTTACTAGCTCAACAGATTACCAACAAAGTCTGTTCAAGACAGAACACCATTGGAGGCATGGTCTGGTGTTAAGCCTACTGTCAAACATCTCAAAGTGTTTGGATCATTGTGCTATTTTCATGTGCCATCTGCCAGAAGAGGAAAACTTGATGAAAGAGCTAAAAATGAATTTTTGTGGGATATGCAACAGAATCTAAAGGTTACAGAATATACAATCTGAGTGCAGCTAAAGTCCAGATTAGCAGAGACGTTTATTTTGATGAAAATTCTTACTAGAAGTGGGGCTTAAAGAAAGTTGATTGCACAACCACAGCTGCCCTTGAACCAGCAGTAGAAGGAACTGGAGATCAACCAGACATTAAAGGAACTTCAGATACAGCAATACTAAAGGTGAGACCTTTGTCTGATGTATATAAAAGATGTAATTTGATAAATGCTGAGCCTACAAGCTACATTGAAGTTGCAAGATTTCCAGCTTGGATTGATGGTATAAAGTCAGAAATTGATTACATTGAAAGAAATGGGACCTGGAAATTGATAGAACTTCCTCAGAACAAAAGGGAAATTAGTGTGAAGTGGGTTTTCAGAACCAAATTCAATCCAGGTGGTTCAATTTTCAGACACAAGGCTAGATTGGTTGTTAAAGGCTTTGCTCAAATTGCTGGAGTGGATTATGGTGATACTTTTGCATCAGTTGCTAAGCATGATACCATTAGACTTCTACTTGCACTTGCGGGTCAAAAGGAATGGAAAGTGTATCATTTAGATGTCAAGTCTGCTTTTTTAAATGGGATACTCCTTGAAGAAATCTATATTCAGCAACCAGAAGGCTTTGTAGTTACTGGCCATGAACACAAAGTATATAAGCTACACAAGGATCTTTATGGCTTGAAGCAAACATCAAGGGCTTGGTACAGCAGAATTGATACTCATCTGATTCAACTGGGATTCAAGAGAAGTGAAAATGAAGCTACTTTATATTTGAAACAAGATGAAGATGGTCTGCAACTAGTAATTTCACTCTATGTGAATGATATGCTAGTGACTGGTAGCAATGTCAAATTGCTGGCAGAATTCAAAAGAGAAATGCATGATTTTTTGAAATGTCTAATCTTGGCATTATGAACTACTTTCTTGGAATGGAAATACATCAATGCAGCTCGGGTATCTTTGTTTCACAAAAAAAATATGCTGCTGATATACTCAAAAGATTTAAGCTTGAATCATACAAAGAAGTAGCAACTTCATTGGCACAAAATGAGAAGATTTCAAAGAATGATGGTGAGTAACTTTAAGAACCTTCTACATATAGAAGTTTAGTAGGTAGCCTACTATACTTGACAGCAACCAGACCTGACTTGATGTTCCCAGCTGGTTTACTGTCAAGGTTCATGAGCTCACCTAACAATGTTCACATGGGAGTTGCCAAGAAGGTCCTGAAGTATATTAGAGGGACAGCCGATCTTGGAATCTTGTACTCAAAGTCAGGAGGAGTAAAATTAAATGGATATGCAGATAGTGACTGGGCAGGGAGTGTTGATGATATGAAAAGCACTTCTGGATATATTTTTACAATTGGTTCAGGTGCAATATGTTGGAATGCAAAAAAGTAAGAAGTGGTGGCACAATCAACAGCTGAAGCAGAGTATATTTCCCTAGCAGCTGCTGCAAATCAAGCAATATGGTTGAACAAATTGCTTGCTGATCTAGGCCAAGAACAAAGCTCATCAACTGAGCTTTATTATGAGAACAAGTCTGTCATTGCTATTGCTCAAAATCCGGTTCAACATGGCAAGACCAAGCACATTAATGTGAAATTTCACTCCATAAGAGAAGCTGAGAAAAATTTACTTGTAAAGCTTCATTACTGTCCAACGAAAATACAACTTGCTGATATAATGACTAAAGCACTTCCTAAAGCAAGGCTGGAATTTCTAAGGATGAAACTTGGTTTATCCAAGGCAAATCTCAAGGAGGAGTGTTAGAATCTATGAAAATTTGCCTTTATTTGATAGCTGTTAGACTTGGTCTTTGGTTTTATCTTCATAATAGATTTTGTTATGAATTTTGCTATTATTCTGCTATTAGTAGTAATCCAATAATCTCTCATATTTGTTGAGAATTTATAGCATTTTGAATTTGGTTATAAGCCTTTAAATAGATAGTCTTAATTTATAACAATTATTATCATTCAGCTTCAACTTTTTCTCTATTAGAATTCTCTGCAATTGTTATCTATTTATACTGCAGATTCCAATAGTATTTAATATATT
>Ga0325414_1007614_pt1 | contig 11462 bp, 8 predicted proteins | sample PopdelMetagenome_8_FD_206183 | JGI IMG/M metagenome (GOLD analysis project Ga0325414, IMG submission 206183) | Populus deltoides microbial communities from Bellville, Georgia, United States - Leaf-PdKOR-R3 | ecosystem: Host-associated > Plants > Phyllosphere > Phylloplane/Leaf | place: USA... | reverse complement strand
AATGGATTCGATGGGCCACCATCTCTTGGCATGGCAAGAGTTTCATCAATTTTTCTCGTAAACTGAGTTTTGCAGCTACAGTGTATCATGTATGGCAAGAACAGAATGCAAGGATCTTTGCTGGAATGTCTAGAACTTCGAATTTGGTCTTTAATCAAATCGAATGTGTCATTCGTGATAAGCTTGATTTGATGAGGAATGTCGTACCAACAAATGAAAACAAAAGGTTCCAACGAGCTTGGAGGGTGAATACCATAGATTCTTAATTTGTTAGTTAGCTGGTTGTATTGGTTTCCCTCACGAATCTAGTGAGGCTTCAGTTTTAGGGTCGGTGGCTAGCCTGTAGCCATCTGTTGTTTTATGTTTCTGTTATCATTGTAAATCTGGGGTATGCCCCTTATAACGTTTGTATCTTCTTCTTTTAATACATACGTCAACTTACCAAAAAAAAAAGTCCAAACGCATACCGAATTCCACCAACGGGGGAAACTGTTAATCAGTTAGCTATTAAAGCTAGAGACTCTCTAGAGAAAAAGAAAAAGGATTCAAAAAACTCTTTAAAGAAGAATAAGAAATCTGATTCCTTACCGGGGGGCACATCAAGGTAATCAGTGCTGGTGCCTAGGTACATGTTATCTTTGTGTCACTCCTATCAAACCTGATTTACTTGGCTTTTTGGGAATACCAGTCTTTGCATGTGGGTTGCGTGACCATGTGATCACGAGGTTCGCATCAGGGGGTCTCCGTTTCCAATAGTGTTGGTGCCTAGGTACAAGTTATCTTTGTGTCACTGATGCGCCGTGAATGATTCAAAAAATCAGCAACAATGAATCTGACGAAAATGGATGAATGATGGTTCTGGTTGGTTGTCTTTCTTTTGGTGTTTAGCCTGGATTATAGTGATTTTGAAGGTAAATAAGATGGGGGATAAACTAGAATGATACTTTGATAAGTCGATCTGGACGCCACAAAGATCAATCTAAGATTTCGACGCCACACTCTTTGTGATTGAAGAGTGATTAGTCAGGTAGGGTTCTTCACAAAATCAATTTGGAAGAACTCTTAATTCTGTGAATTAAGTTTTAAATCTTGGCCAAAAGTGCTTTATTACATATTCTGATACTATATTTATAACTGGAACATCCCTCCAACGTTAGGAAAAATTCAACATGGCAGAAGTCAAGCCCAAAAAATAGACTTTGACAAACTAACCTAAACAAATTAATTAGCAAATGTTTTTTGACCTTTCTAACATAAACAGACCAAATTTAAAACAACCATATCTTCTTACACAAAATTCCAATGCAATCATGGTTGGACAATCTAGAAATAACATATTCTGAACTTGAAATCCACCTAGATTAGTCTTGTTTTCACATGTAATGGATGACTTCAAATTCATTTGCTGTTCTGACCATAAACAACATCAATTCCTTCACTTATTTGCATATCAACCCAAATTCAACCAGCCCAGCATCAAAAGAACCATTAAGGGCTTTTCCCATCTCCAAGTTCCAATTGTAGGCAAATAAACATCCTTGAACCAATTTCAGACTGATTGCTAATTTTTTACTCCGACGCAGCTTCAATCATTCTAATTTGACTCGTCAAGGCCCTTTGTAGTTGTTTCGCTCTCGCTCTTGTCATTGGACCATCTGAATCCTCTTGCATATTAGTTTTAGCTTTACAAGATGGATTATAATTCTCATGATGCACATCAGTCACACTCCTATCAAACCTGATTTACTTGACTTTCCGGGAATTCGTGTCTTTGTGTGTGGGTTGCGTGACCATGTGATCACAAGGTTCGCATCATTTGGTATCAGAGCTTGGCTCCATTAATCAGGTTATATCCTTCTGAAATTTTCGTTTCTTGTTGTTTCTGCAAAAATTTCTTACTGTCCAATTTCTTCTTCTCCTTGATTTTGCAGCATATCAAAAAAAATTAAAATAGTTATTTCATCCAAAGTTGTTGGCGACAATTGTTGGCAAGAAAAGAACTCCAAAGGCTTCAAAAAGAGGCTAAGGAATTGTCCATTCAACTTGTTGGTGATTTGAGGATGAATCATCTTGAAGATAGAAGGAATGATACGATCCAGGAAAGGTCAAATTCAGATTTTCATGTAAAATGTGTAACTATCCAATTTTATAGCAACAGTCATAATTCTCAATCCGACTATTGGATCAAACTGCAATTTTATGTGGAGTCTCCTGACACGTTGTCCTACCTTGGTTTAAAATTGCAGGTCAATCGGAGTTCGGGAATGCATCGAAACACGGGTCAACAGAGGCTGTACGAATTTTGTTATTTACTTACTTTTGACTTGTGGACTTCCTATTTGGTTAGGATTCTTTTCCTAAAAGGATGTGGCAGCTTATTTTGAAAATCTACTAATTCTACAAAGATCTTTAATGGGCTGCAACATAGTTTCCAAGTGTGGCAAGGATTCATAATTATTTCCGAATCCTTTTCTTACAAGGATTCCTTATTCATCCTAGCTACAAAAAGGAAAGAAGACTTCAGAATAAATTCAACCTTTAGATCAGATTTGCTAGTCTATTTGAGACTTTTTAATGGTGATAAATCTGATTCTAACATATTTAAGATGGTAATTTTTGGATTTTTATTATTTTTATTATTTTCTTATTAGTCTTTAGGTTATTATTATTTATTTAGGTCAATTGTAAATGGACTTAATATAAGTCCACCTAGGGGGGTCCATTAGGGTTTATTTTAAGTCTAGTGTTAGCGTAAATAAAGCCATAACCAGACATATAAGTTAGACAATTCAGATCAATAATTCTTGTTTGCCGCACTTTGTGTGTGTGTGTGTGTGTGTGTGTGTTGGTGAGATAATCTCCCTTCCATGGTTCTCTAAAGAACTGAAAAATGACTTGTCGAACAACAATTGTCTTCGTGGCGTCATCCTTATACTTCTCGTTCGCAAATCAATATTCATTGGGTGGGGGTCTCCGTTTCCAATAGTGTTGTTACCTAGATACAAGTTATCTTCGTGTCACACTCCTATCAAACCTGATTTACTTGGCTTTCCGGGAATTGGTGTCTTTGCGTATGGGTTGCGTGACCATGTGATCACGAGGTTCGCATCAGTATTGATGCCTAGGTATAAGTTATCTTTGTGTCACACTCCTATCACACCTGATTTACTTGGCTTTTCTGAGAATTGGTGTCTTTGCGTGTGGGTTGCGTGACAATGTGATCACGAGGTTGGCATCTTTTGGTTGTGGTCACGAGGGTCACATCATTATATCCAATTGACCCCAAATTTGATGTGTGGGGTGTGATTAGGACCCTAGTAATTAAAGTATCAATATGATTCGCTTATATTTCGAATAGACTTAATAGATATTTGAGAAGGATTTTAGTACCCAAGCAAGATGGACTCTAAATTTCATATTTTGAATAGATTCCCTTGATTTGTTCTGCCTCTCCACCTTTGTTGCCATGTGGACCATGTCATCCAATTCTACACAATGTTGTAATTCTACAACATTTGCAATTTTCATATTCAGCCCATTTAAAAATCTAGCTATAGTAGCTTCCTTATCCTCAATCGCATTGGCTCGAATTATTGCGATATCCATCTCATTGAAATACTCATCCACCGACCTAGAACCCTAATTCAAATCCTCCAATTTCAGATACAAGTCTCTATAATAGTGGTTAGGCACAAATCATCTTCTCATCAACACTTTTAGCTCCTTCCACGACGCTACTGGCCTCTCTCCACTCCTCCTTCTACTAATAACATTATGATCCCACCAAATCAATGTATAATCCGTTAATTGGATGAATACTAAGTTCACTTTCTTCGCCTCCGAAAATTTATGGCAATCAGAAACCCAATCCTCCTTTTTCTGCTGCTCCAAATATGCCTCGGTATCGTTTTTACCTTGAAAAGAAGGTATTTTCAGTTTGATAGCATCTAAATCACCATCTAAATCAACATGTCCCCCAACATTAAGGAAATTTTCCCTTTGGCCGAATTGGCCCCTAGTAGTTTCTAGGCTGCCAAAAACCTTCCCGATAGCCCATGGCCTCATCCTCAAAACCACCATCACCAATATCATCAAGGTCCTCCTTAAAATCCTCATAATTAACCCACCTTGGCCTTTCGGCCCTACTGCCACTATTTGCTTTTGGTTCAGCCTCAAGCTTCCTCACTTCTTTGGTGCTTGTGCCAGCCTCGTTACCACGTTTCTCCACCCAATCAAGTATGTCACATACATTCCCCATCACCATATTCATCCTCTCCATCATCTGCATCATGGCTTGCATTTGGAACTTAAGTTCTCCTTCGGGATGGGGTGGTCGTCGCTCATGTTTCACTCAACACTCTTTATAGAACCAATCTGAGCAGCGCAAATCCAAATATGTATATATGACTCAAGAAGCAATAAAAACCAGAAAACAAGCAAAAATGTTATTGGTGCTGTTTTCAACAACTAAAATTGTCGATTTTTTTGTGTCAAATGATTCCATTTGATGAAGAGAGTTTATATTAGGTGTGTTTTTACCTTGAAAGTTCATAGAAAACACATCTGAGCTCGAGAATATTTTTAGTTTCGAGGTAATTTCAGGTTTTCAAATGATTGTTTTGGGTTTTTAGGCCATAAATATGATTATCAAGGTACGGGTTTTCAGATAAAAAAACCTTCAACTCTAATTTTCTAGCTACCACAATAGCCTAAATCTAGGCAAAAATGAGATGACGTGTTTTCTGCCTCAGCAACGAACCGTTATTTTTTTTTCCCAAAAGAAATTGGGTCATCTGCCCCAGTTGCAATAAGAAAAAAATGGCCAAAGCACGTGAACTCTAACAAGATGAGTTAGGTGGGCTGACCAGGCTTGCCAGCCCAGCAACGCCTGACCTTTTCTACTTTTTTTAAAAAATTAATTAATGCCTTTTTATATGTTTTTTAAATTATCTTTTTTATATTTAAATTACTATCCATTCTCTCTTTTATTTTGTTTATATAGCCTCTTTTAAATGATAATTATTTTTTAGTTATTTTGTATATATTTAATTTTTTAAGAGATTATTTTAACTCGTCTATAATTTTTTATGTTTTATATAAATAAAACATATTTTTTGGGATAATATTTCTAATATATATAACCTTACATAATATTTTTTTATTTTATTCAATCAATTTCATGTATATTTGTTTCTATTATTGTTCGATTGAATGGAAATTTGATTATGGTAAGCAAAGTCATTCAACACAATTGTGTGAAAGGCCTGTATTGCAATGTCAAATATCTTGATTTATTAATGTCTATTAATTTTCCATTCTTTTCTTCATTTATTATTAATAATTTTTATTTTACTTTTTAACATACATGGATCTCAAATTATTTGATTATATGTATATATAAATTTTTCAATTTATACTTATAATTTTTTTATGTACAAATATACGTTGAAAAAACTTACATAAACAAATTTTTTATAGCAAAAATTACATCTGACTCGAGGTATAACACGAGTCAAATAACTAGTAGTTAGAAAAAGGTATATATTGTTTCATTAGTCAGAAGCTATGTACAACCACTCGAATTTCACTGTTCAACATTCCTTAATTCCATTATTTTATGTAACACTTTCATAGTTTTGTCAAATTTGTAAGAGCACAATGTGAGTTTTTTTGGTGTTGCCGTTGAATCACTGTTTCGCTATAATTTGAAAATTTTTCTTCAATTTATTTTTTTTATTTTTAGATCATTGTAAGTTGGTGTCAAAAACAGAAAAAAAATTTTATTTTAATATATTTTAAAATTAATTTTATCTTAATCACCAAAGTATTTTCATTAAGTCAAAATCAATCCATTTAAAAACACAAAACACAAAACTTTTTAGTGAGTGTAATTTTTTTACTTTAAACTCTATTTTTAAAAAGTTATGATATGATCCAGGTAAGGTCAAATTCGGATTTTGATATAAAATATGCAACTATCCAGTTTTACGACAACAATCATAATTCTTAATCCGACCGTTGGATCGAGCTGAAATTTTACGCAGTGTCTCTTAACATGTTTTTTTACCTTAAGGGTGACAAATCTGATTCTAGTATATTTAGGATAGTAATTTTTGGATTTATAATATTTTCTTCTTAGTCTTTGGGTTATTATTACTTATTTGGATCAATTGTAAGTGAGCCCCACCTAAGGGGGGTCCATTAGGGTTTATTTAAGTCTAGAGTTAGTATAAATAAAGGCATAACCAGACATGTAAGTTAAACAATTTAGATTAATAAAACTTCTTATTTGCCGCACTTGTTGTGTGTTGTTGGGATAATCTCCCTTCCATGGTTCTCTAAAGAAGTAAAAACGACTTATTGAAAAATAATTGGATTCATGGCGTCATCCTTATACTTCTCGTTTGTGAATCAATATTCGTTGGATGAGGGTTTTTTCGTTTCCAATAGTGCTAGTGTCTAGTTACAAGTTATCTTTATATCACACTCCTATCAAACCTGATTTACTTGGCTTTACGAGAATTGGTGTCTTTGCGTGTGGGTGCATGACCATGTGATCACGAAGTTCGTATCATTTGGTATCAGAGCTTGGCTCCATTAATAAGGTTATAATATCCTTCTAAAATTTTTGTTTCTTGTTGTTTCCGCAAAATTTCCTCAGTGTACAATTTCTTCTCCTTGATTTTACAGCATATAAAAAAATTGTTATTTCATTCTGGTATTGTCCAAAATATATCAGTAGCATTGAAAAAAAAAAGAGAAAATAAAAAAAATCGTTTAAAAAATGAACTTACTCAGAACTTACTCGAAGATGATTTTGTGATTATTGGTTTCTGCCACAAAAAACTAAACAAGTAAAAATTAGATTAAATCAACTCAAAACTTACTCGAAGATGATTCTGTGATTACTGGTGTCCTGAGTACACTTCATATTAATTTTGGGGTCAATTGAATATTATTTGCTTTGGTTTTCAATTTCAGGTCGTATTCATAACGTTTTTGTGTCAGTATATCAAACCTTATCATAAATTTCTCAAACTTTTTATTTTGTCTATTTGGATTGATATCGCACTATATCTGAAATGTTAGCTCGTAAATTTCTCAAACCTTATCATTTACTTTAGGTTACAAATTCGGATATAACTCATCGTAAACGAGTCTGTTTTGTGTCAACTCATGAAATTCGCTTTCTTTATGTTGTTTTCATTTCTTGCAGTATAGTTTCAACATATCCATGTATTTGGGTGTCGTTTCATCATTTTGCATATAGCATTTCTGTTTTTATTCTAGTCTTCAATTTCGTTCATATTCAGGATAGATTCACTTGCTACTCGCGAGACTATCATCACGCTTTTGTTTTTTCTTGTTTTCTGGTTTTTATTGCTTCTTGAGTCATATATATAGATATTTGGATTGCACTGCTAAATTAGTTCTATTTGGTGTTGGTTTCAGTTTTGGATATTAAGAAGATGACACGAGAGGTGTGAGCGTGTAAGGATATTAAGAGTGTTTTAGTGAAACACGAGCGATGTGAGGGTTTTTTTTTATCACTAACCAATTTTTGCAGGTACTATCATGTTAGATCAAAACAACACACCACCCCCTCCCAATATAGAACTTAAATTTCAAATGCAAGCTATGACGAAGGTGGGAAAACATGGTAAAGTGGCTGGAACATGTACCCAATACGTGAGAAAGGTTGGGGCTGAACCGAAATCAAACAATGGCAGTGGGCTGATTATGCGGATTTTGAGGAGGAAATTGATGATATTGGTGATGGTGGTTTTAAGGATAAGACCACAGGCCATCGGGAAGGTTTTCGGCAGCCTAAAAATCGAAGGGATTTCCAACAACACTATTGGAAACGGAGACCCCCACCCAACGAATATTGATTCGCAAACGTGAAGTATAAGGATGACGCCACGAAGACAGTTGTTCTTCGATAAGTCATTTTCAGTTCTTTAAAGAACCAAGGAAGGGAGATTAGCTTAAATAAACTAGGAAAAATCTGATTTGAAAAATTTGTGTTGCTGCCCGCCTTGATATCCTTGATTAGCTTGGATTTCCTTGTTTAACTTGGACAAATAAGAGAACAAATTTCCTCTTTTATTGTTGATTTAATTACTTTCCTTCCTAAGTTAGGAAAAGCATTAAATAGTCCTCCCCTCTTTAGGAATAAGATATGGCCAACTTCCTTACTTAATTAGGAGAATAAATTGCTGACTTTTTATCCTTGTAGCATTAGAAAAAATAACAAGAACTAACAAGGCTGGTGTAGGGCCGGACACATCAACCCCTTGTTCCACACAAATTGGGCTTTTCTTGGACCTGAACTAGATGAATTAAAGGGTGTCCTTCATACTCCTTAAATGTCCCAAGCCCCTTTAGGTCCATTTTGCTCCATATGTTCTGAACAAGTCCATTCAATGCCCTTGAAGGCGATTCATGATGGGTTTAGAAATAGGTTCACTATTGTAAAGGATAGTAAAACCATCACTCTTGTACTCTTTCTCCAAAAAAAAGTGTATGATGATTAATGAAATTAAAAAGGGAATGTAAGGATGGGAAGAGTGAAAATTCACGTGACAATGGTGAGAGAAGACCATAAGATTCGGTTAAACCTAAATCATTAATTAAATTAGTTGAGAGTGGAGCTAAAACCCGAGGAGAGAAGAAAGTAAGCTTCTGTGATCATAATAGTGTGGAAACATTAAAGAAGCAACCTAATATTTATGCAAAAAGAGCTCAAATCAGATCTGCATTTTTCACTAACAAGCCGATGATCTTACTTGTGTATAAGGAGGCTTATTTTAACACTAACGATCTTGATTCTACTAATCCTAGTGTGGCTGCTTCTTTGCTGCAGGATTTTGATGATGTATTACCTGAAGACATCCCTCGTGGATTATCACCATCAAGGGGAATTGAACATCAAATTGACCTTGTATCCAGAGCTTCGATTCTTAATCGTCCAGCCTATAGAAGTAACCTCGTAGAGATGAAGGAGCTTCAAAGGCAAGTAAATGATTTGATAATGAAGGGATACATTCGTGAGAGTATGAGCCCTTGTGTTGTGCCAGTGTTACTTGTACCTAAAAAGAATGGAACATGGAGGATGTGTGTTGACTGTCATGTCATCAACAACATAACTGTAAAGTATCAACATATTCGTAGGCTTGATGACATGCTAGACGTGTGTTGACTGTCATGTCATCAACAACATAATGGTAAAGTATCGACATCCTATTCCTAGGCTTAATGACATTCTAAATGAGTTACATGGATCATGTATTTTATCTAAAATTGACTTAAGAGTGGATACCATCGGATTAGGATGAAAGAAGGTGATGAGTGGAAAACTACATTTAAGACTAAACATGGTTTGTATGAATGGTTAGTCATGTTGTTTGAACTTACAAATACGCCTTTTATGCGTTTAATGAATCATGTATTGTTTGTTTTTATAGGTAAGTTTGTTGTTGTGTATTTTGATGACATTTTGATCTATAGCAAGAACTTAAATGAGCATCATACTCATTTGTGTAATGTACTTAGTGTATTGCGTAGCAAGCAATTATATGCTAATCTTAAGAAGTGTATCATTTACATGAAGAAAATTGTGTTTCTTGGCTATATCGCAACTGCACAGGGTATCAAGATGGATGAGGAGAAAGTTAAAGCCATCTGAGATTGGCCTACACCAAAGTCGGTAAGTGAGGTAAGGGGTTTTTATGGACTTGCTAGTTTTTATAGAAGGTTTATGAATGATTTTGGTACTATTGGTGCACCTTTAACTGAAATTGTGAAAAAGTCTATTGGATTTATATGGAATGATGAATAGGATAACGTTTTTAATTTGTTGAAAGATAAACTTTGTTCGGCGCCTGTTTTAGTTTTGCCAGACTTTACGAGTGCTTTTGAAGTTGAATGTGATGCTTCAGGTATAGATATAGGAGTTGTGTTAACTTAATCAGGCAGCCTTGAATTACCCTATATATGATAAGGAGCTCTTTGCCTTGGTAAGAACTTTGAAGACGTGGCAGCAATACCTATGGCCCAAGGAGTTTGTGATGCGAACCTTATGATCTGCCCCAAGGCACAAACACTATTAGAATGAGTAAAATAACGCCACGAATGCAAGAATGACTCTCACACGTTAAAACTAAAAAATTCATAAGTAATATTCCTCAATAGCTGCCGAAAATTTGATTACATTAGTTTAAATAGTTCTTGAAAAATTAACCCTAATGGACCCCTTATGTGGACTTATATGAGGTCCACTCAAAACTATCCCAAAAACCCTAAACTGAAAAGCCCATAACCTGATCTAAACAAGTCTTGGATCTTAGCTGAAAAACAAAGTATTAATTAAGACCAAACATGAAAGAAAATAATAAAAATAACTAATCTTGCATTAATACCATTAGTCCTTCTTTTCTTGTGTAGTTAGGATGAATATGGAATCCTTATAAGAAAAGGATTCTGGAACATTAATGAATCCTTCCATACTTGGAGATTATATTGCAACTCATTAAAGATCCTTGTGTAACTAGGAAATTTCCAAAACAAGCTGCCACATCCTTGTAGGAAAAGGATCCTTGCCAAATAGAAAGTCCATAAGTAATATTCCTCAATATCTGCTGAAAATTTGATTACATTAGTTTAAATAGTTCTTGAAAAATTAACCCTAATGGACCCTATATGTGGACTTATATGAGATCCACTCAAAACTAGCCCAAAAACCTTAAACTGAAAAGCCCATAACCTAATCTAAACAAGTCTTGGATCCTAGCTGAAAAACAAAGTATTAATTAAGACCAAACATGAAAGAAAATAATAAAAATAATTAATCTTGCATTAAATACCATTAGTCCTTCTTTCCTTGTGTAGTTAGGATGAATATGGGATCCTTATAAGAAAAGGATTCTGGAACATTAATGAATCCTTCCATACTTGGAGATTATATTGCAGCTCATTAAAGATCCTTGTGGAACTAGGAAATTCCCAAAACAAGCTGCCACATCCTTGTAGGAAAAGGATCCTTGCCAAATAGAAAGTCCACAAGTCAAAAGGAAGTAAATAACAAAATTCATACAGCCTGTTCTGACCTATCGCAAGTCCTTTCCAAACTTTGAATCACCTTAAACTTTACCCCAACATAGAACAATACCTCTGAGATCATCAGGTCAAGTTTCAGCTCGATCCAACGATTGGATTTAGAGTTATGCTCAAAAGCGTAAAATTGAACAATAAAAAATTTTACAATAAAATCTAAATCTGACCTTACTTGAATTGAATCGTTCCTTCTCTCTTCAATATGATTTATCCTCGAATCACCAACAGGTTTAATGGACAATTCCTTAGCCTCTTGGTGAAGCCTTTGGAGTTCTTTTCTTGCACGTAATTATTGCCTGCAATTACATTGTATGAATGTAGTGGTTGATAGTAATTTCAAATAAGCA
>Ga0325414_1007597_pt1 | contig 11477 bp, 9 predicted proteins | sample PopdelMetagenome_8_FD_206183 | JGI IMG/M metagenome (GOLD analysis project Ga0325414, IMG submission 206183) | Populus deltoides microbial communities from Bellville, Georgia, United States - Leaf-PdKOR-R3 | ecosystem: Host-associated > Plants > Phyllosphere > Phylloplane/Leaf | place: USA... | reverse complement strand
GGGTGGATGGGATGAGTGATTTCTTTGTAACTGATCTTCATGGATTTCTTTATTTAATCTCATGCCCTCTTCTTCATGTTTTCTGATAGGGAGTAACTTATGACAGTTTGTTTATATATAAAGCTAATTGATTAGTTACAAGGGTACAGGCTTCCTTCCTGTTTTCAACTTTAAAAAAGATGATAAAATTGATATCCAGATAGATCACAGGCTGATACTTTGCTTAAGTTTCACAAGTAGAGAACAAGTGAACAACTTGGGGTGTAGTTGATACAGCAAATTAAGCTGTTGATGAGGAGAGTTCAAATTAAAGAAAGAAAGAGAGAGTTAGGCTTTGGCTGGAAGCTGATGCCAAATAATGGCAAGGAAGGATCTTAAAAAGGGTATGGTTGTTTAATGCCTTTTCATATATTGTGGAAAGAAATGAATTTAACATTCTTGGCAGTGAAGTTGTTCAGGATCATTATGCGCATTTGCCAATATTAATAAATTCATAATATTTAATTAACCACGTTTGAATCAATGAAAAATTACTTGGTGATAAATATGGATTAAAAGATCTTAACAAATAAATCAATTTGATGAGAAGTTCAGAAACGTGATGATTTAATTTAGGACCTCTTTCATATTAGTTGTTCTTATGCAAGAAATATATATATTTTTTAAATATGGTATTTCTAATTATATATATGTGTGTGTGGGCGGGCGCGCGCTTACTAAAAAAAGTAGTAATTAGTAACTAACTACTCCGTTGCAAATAATATTAAAATCCGTTGCTAAATTGTTTTAGCAACAATTTAGCAACGAAATCAGCAACAATAAATATCGGATGCAGATTTGTCGTTGTTGATTTTTAAATATTATAAAAGATAAATATAAAAATTTTAATTCATTATCTTAAGCATAAAAAAAATAATCCTTACCATGTTAGCTCGATATGATGCAAATTACACTGTTCCTCCAGAATGAGTGTTTATTTTGCCATCTGTTTTGGTTAATCGATTCCTCCTAGCAGATTCAGACCTCCTTTGGAATTCAGGGATGGAACAAACATCTTTGATAATTTGATTCCAGTCGTCATTGTTTATCCAAGCAGGACCTTCATCAAGGCAATCTATAATATGTGTAATGTTTTCTTTTGACATGGCTTTCTTGCGAGCTCGTGTCAATTGTTGATTCAAAGCTATCTTAACCTTATCTTCCCAAATATTACGAACAATCGACTCATCTTTCTCAGGAAAGGAATATTTTTTCTACCAAATAATATATATACCAAGTAAAAAGAGTGCACAAAATTTCAAAGTATAGAAATGATTAATCATATTGTGTTATCTTGTTCAGAATTTGCAAGATGATGTAATAACTAAAGAAATTAAATGATATTAAAGAGTAAACAAGAAATAAGAACAAATTATAACACAAATCAGTCCCTGCTATTCAGTTGATAATTTATGATTACAAATAACAAGGCAATTACCAGCACACTTCTATAGCTATTCAGTTGATAATTTTCATAATGCTACATTAAAGTGATCAAAATTGAAAAGAATATGGCAATTAGTGTTGGTTCTTACCTTAAACTCTTTAAAGAGTTCATCCCTGCACATTGAATCTACTTTTTCCCAAGAGTGTCATGCTCCCTTAAAATTAGACCTCAAAATATCTTCGATTGCACGTCCACACGATGCGTTATTGAACCTGAAAATATATAATAACAAACTTTTATTAAACAAATAATTACATAATAATAAGTAATTTTTTTCAATCCTGAAAATATAACCTTAATAAGTTAGTTTTTAAAAGTTTCAACTTACTCTATTGTTCCATACAAACAAAGCTCTTTTTTTTCTTGTAATTGGATCTATTGGTGTGTCCAAACCCTTCCTTTTAACACTTTAATCATAATTGTATGGAGAAAATGTTGAACCGTGGTTTGATGGAACGCCATCTTAATCCTCATCACATACACCTCTTTCATTACTACCAGCTCTCTCATCACATACACCTCTCTCATTACTACCGTCCCCCTCATCTTCATCTTTAATGTTCATACATCACCATCATCACCATCAACTCTCTCATAACTCCTATATGAGACTTCCCAACAACAATCAGAATAAATTTACAGTTAGTTGATATATTATTCAGTTACCTCCAGGTTTCATTTTGATCTTATAATTTCCATCTAAAAAGAAACTCAATATCAGATTTAATGAAAGAAAATCATTCAATTAATTTTTTTATACAAACTGTCATTGAATAAGAAAAGAAAAAAGACAGTCCTTTGCCCAAAAAATTTAATTAAATATAACCAACATCATGTTCACATGAACCTTCAAAACTAGGATCTACAAGGAAAATAAATTTAAATATGCATTATCTTATCCCAATGAAAGGCAGAGTTCCAATTAATTCAAAAGATTAGGATAGACATGCCCAACAGACAAATTAAACATGATATAATGAAACAACCATTTAAAAATGAAGCAAAATAGACTTACCTAAGCCCCAAGAATCAATGGCCCAAGGTGGAGGTTTTCTTATTGCAACCCAATCAGATTTAGCCAACTCTATGGTTTATATTGTGATCCAATAAGCAATTCATATTACTGGAAAAATAAAAATAAAAACATAAACAGTATGTTAAACTCATCCAGCTATAACCATTGCTAGTCTTTAAAATAAATCCAAGTTAAACTATGAAAAACTAAAATAATATCAGCACTGGTAGCTCCTAAATCGACCATCCACCACCATAAAGAATTCTAAACTTGATTAATGCAGTTCTCAAAAAGTAATCAGAGTCTATCCTACTTGCAAAAAATGCATAAAAATAAAATAAAATAAAATAAAAATAATTTTCTAACATTAAATACTCAAAGGAATACATACAAGCCCAAACTGGCGAAGGATCTCTTAAGGCATGAAAAATAAATTACACCAAAAAACTGCAAAGCTAACACTTGATTGAAGAAGTTAATTTTTACTTGAAGTGATACACAAGTTCATACCATGTAAAACCTTGGCCGACATGTGATCCATGGAGCAATATGAAAACATAACCCAAATGGTTCTCGTGAATATAAGACCCTCTGTAAAAAAGCCAATCAAAACAGCAGCTGTTATAAGATTCCATGTTTATAAACTGTGGATTCTAAATGATTTTTACCTTGAAACATCAAGCACAGAGACAAATTTAACAATGATTGGATCAAGAAAAAAATCAGTTCTTAGACAAAAAGATGTTGTTAGCTGTGACAGATAAAACGTATTCGGATAATTCATTATTAAAAATAGGTCGTCTAAGAACACTCGAAGCTTGAAGATCATGGTTTCTAAACTACATTAACAACACTCAATTCAACCAGCCACCTTACTCCTAAAGAACACCAGCATCAATGAGACTACTTGTTAAAAATTAAATTGGGGTTTTGATAAATTTTCAATTAAACATGCATAATTTCCATCAATCACTCTCTTACAGACACATGAATTACCAGCATTGATCTAATTGCCTAAAATGATTCAATTTATGAACCGTAACCCTAAAAATTAAATTGGGGGTTTTGATAAATTTTCAATTAAACATGCATAATTAGGTTATAGATCATGATAAAAATATTTCATAAACCTTATATTATCGAATTAATAGCCTAAAACCATTATTCAAAGTATCGATAAAAAAAAATTGTTACATGTGTTCTTGAGTTATAGGTGAGCGAGATGAATCTACACGACAAAACAACACCAGAAATTGGAAAAGTTAGGTTAAAACTTGTTAGTGTAAGTTAAATTACAATGGAGAAAAACATAAAACTTAAATTAATTACTTGATTTATTGAAGAAGAGAGTGCAAAACCCAACCCGTTTACAAAGAGAAGGGGTAAATCAGGATGTTCGATGGTGATAATGATGGGTATGGTGCGATGTTGCCATGGGTCTGTGTTTTTGATGGTTTACAGAGAAAGATTGAAACTGTTAAGATGAAGCAGAAGAAGATGAAGAAAAAAATTAGCGATGCTGAAGACGAATGAGAAGAAGATGAAAAGTTTGGGATAAAGAAAAATCAAATCGATGAAGAGATGGTGATTTTTCTACAGTTATGGATGTTATTAGGGATGAAAAAGACTGGAAGTTAATTAATTTTCAGCTGTCGGTTTTGTTCTCTCTGTTTACTTTTCTAAGGGTGTAGGGGGAGAGTACTGCAGGTGTTGAATTAGTAATGGCAGCAAAATTAAACGGTTGAGATTTTATCATATCAAAAGTAATCAACAGTCTATATAATTTTGGTTTTATATTAATATTTAAATAATTATTTTTTCAATTAGCAACAGATAATCCGTTGCAAACTTTATGTTGCCTTTAGCAACGGATTTTTCGTTACTAAAGTCTGTTGCTAATATTAAAAAATAATATATGTGTAATCCGTTGTAAATCTATTACTGAATTTAGCAACAGAATTATCAATTGCTAAATTCATATGCTAATAGCCCCTGTTTTTAGTAGTGTGTGTGTGTTAAAAAAAGAATAAATAAAAACATATATATTCATAATAAAACTTTTTAAAAAAATTCATACCTTTTCTTATATATTTTTCTCAATACTTAAAATACAAGACACATAATATATTTATAGGAGAAGAAAATAAGAAAATTAAAGAATACTAGAAAACTCTAGTGTTATGGAAAATCAAGAGACTACACATTACGAAGTCTGTCATAACCCAATTATGGGTTTTTCCCTAAAATTCAATTTTTTTCAAAATATCAAAAAAATAATACTAGACGCTGGCAACGAGGAGAAAACATGCCAGGGAATTAAGCTGTAATTTTTTGGAGGAAATTGAAGGCCTAATTGTACCCTATTATGCCCAAAAATGGAGAAAAAAATGTTAATTCAAGATCAAATTAAATGATTATTGGACTAATTTGCATAAAAATTAAGTTTAAGGACATAATTAAAATTTTAATAGGCCAATTTGATTTAATAATGGACCAAATTGAATTTTAATTATGTTTAAGAATTAATTTGGGTCCAATTGAAGGATTTAATTAAGTGCAAGGGCTTAATTATACTTTTAATGGGTCAAATTAATTTTATTTGGGGCTTAATTGGTAAAAAATTAAGTTTGGGACCTTAATTTAGGCTTAATTGAGAAAATTGGAATTTTAAGAGACCAAATTTAATTTTTCCAAGTTAATTGATTGAAATTAGGGGTCAAATTGCAAGAAAATTGAAGTTTTTGGGTCAATTAGGGGCTAAATTGACAAAATTCACAGCCAAGGACCATTCTGCAATAGGCAGCCAATTATGGGGGTTCAATTGACAAGATCAAGGATAAAATCGTAAGAAAATTGAAGTTTTATGGTCAATTATAGGTGTATGTAAATCAAATTTAAAGAGGGAGGACTGAAATGAACTTTGGCCAAATTCAGAATTTTGGTACTGTTCATCTTCTTCTTTAAATCTCTGTAATAACAGCTCAGGTTACCTCTTTGCAGGTGCATTTAATGCATCTACACTCCACCAAATTTAACCAAACTTGCACGAAAATGATCCTCTGCAGTTTCTCTACAGATCTATGTGAATAGTCCAGTCTGAATGACAACCTATTGGTGCTGGTGACGGTTTAAACATGTCAACTCAGGCAGTCTGCAGCTGCAGATTTGATAATTTAACAGTACACCATGTCTAATTTGAACCAACGGTTGAGATCCTTCTCATCTGAATCAAGGGATGAAAGTTTACCCCTATGTAAACGAGATTACCCTCTTCCACCTTTTATAAATAGAGGCTTCATTGCTTGACCTGAGGGAGGAGAAAATTGGGTCCAAAAATCACAAAAAAACCAGCCTTCCCCCTGTTTCCATTTTCCTGCTTTCCCGTCAGCCTTCTGCAGCTCTTTCCACCTCTGCCACAGCTACCTTCTCTGGTGAGAATACCAATAAACCCAGACTATATACCACCATGAACACCAGCACCACCAAAGGAAGCCGACCAGCGACTAAACAGCCACCGTGACTCTCTCCTCTCTTCTCCTTCCAGCCTTCCTCTCCTCTCTGCGGATTTCCTTTTCTTCCTCTTCCAGCTGCAGCCACCACAATCGACTCAAGCCACCAGAACCTCCAGCCACTTCATGTCAGGCCAGTGACAGCAGCTTCTTTTCCTCTGCAAGGTTGCCTCCCACTTCACTCCGCCCGTCAACAACTTCTGCAATTGTTTGGTTGCATGCAGAACATCAACAGTAACTGTTTACGTTTCTGCAGAAATAATTAACATGGGAGGTGGGCCGGACCTGATTCGGCCCAGACCATATGCATGGGCCGGGTTCGGCCCACCACAAAGAGAAAAAACTTCTGGGCCGAGGTTGGCCCCACCATTTCGGGCCGCCTTTTCCTTGGGTTGCGCCTGGCCCATTTATCTGGGCCGGCCCGGCCCACATGTTTTAATAATATTTAATTAATATATAATATAATATTATATATTTTTTTAAAAAAAATTCCAAAAATTTTTTCAAAAATCCTTTGAAAAATATTGTGATTTTCTCAAATATTTTTCTACCAATTTTGCATAATATCAGGTTATACATTTACACTGTAAAATACAAATCCGGTATTAAAATACCCGGTTTTTCTCCGAAATATTTCAAAAAAAATTAAATACATTCTCAAAAAGAAAAAATATTTTATTGCATACGGCTAAATCCTTAAATATTTCCAAACATATTTTCAAAAACAAAAAAAAATTGCATCTTTTTCATTTGTTTATAAAAAATCCAAAAATGGATATCATAATCAGTTTATGATTATCCATTACGATTTGGCCAACATGTCAAAAATCTTTTTCAAATATTTTTTTTTATGATCCAGATGTAGACTTTAATATTTGTGGGGTGTAAAATTACACGATAAAATACAACCTCAAGTATTAAAGATACAAGGTGTAAAAATACAATGCTAAAATTCAGATTTTAGAACGGTTAAGATTTAACCCGATAAAGTAGAGACTCTTTCATGAAGAGAGATCTGCCTTGAACCTTAGAAAAGACCAACGAATAGAAACTCAACTAAGAAAAAACAATCAAACAACAATGCAGTTTATCTTAGGTAGGGTGCACTGGGGGGGATGCGTCTTCCCCTTGCATAACCAGTCCCTTACTCAGACTCTCGCAGACCATAGGTTTCTAGTGACCATAATACTAGGTGGCGACTCCTGAATATTAATCATAATTTTATGATTAAATCCAAAACCCTTCCCAACACACAACACCTCACACCAGGAGGCATGACAACGAGCCTCGGCTGTTGCCAGACGACATCGCCCCGCGACAAAGTCTAAGAGATTTTAATGTACATTCAATATATATAATTATAAATTTTATAATACTTCTTCTTGAATGACTATGTACTAAAAATGTGTCTCATTAAAACATTGCAAAGGAAAACCTAATAGGAAAAAAAAACCTAAGAAAAGGAAAAAGAGTATAATATTCTTGTGTGATTTCTAAATACTTTAGGATCCAGTAAAAGGTTTTACATAGATACTTCAAGATCCATAATTTGCACCGACTTCACCTCAAAAATACATGTCTTATGACAAATTTTTAAGATGGTGCATTCCAATATTATGGATAAGGCTCTTGAAAGTTAAGGTCACTACCACAATCTTTAGATTTATCGACGGAATTTTTCGTCAGTATTTGCACTATCATTATGTTGGTAATTAATTTACCAACGAAATCATCGACGGAAATGCTTCGTTGATGAATCTTATGCCGATAATTTTTTGTCCGTCGGTAAGTCCGTTGGTAATAAAAAAAATATTATTACCGATGGATTTACTAACGGAAAAGGCGAGCAAAAAAAAATTACCCGCCTCATTACCTCGGTATTTCCCTCAGCAAAATACTGTATGTAATTTTGTCGGTAATTATTTAAAAATATTCAAAAAAAATCTATTTTACAAAACTATAAAATAATTAAATTAATATAAATCAACACACTATAATACTCAAAATGCTTGGAAAAAAGAAGAATAAAATCAACTCAAACAAATTTGCAACAAATAAATTCAACTAAAAAAATTGATATGAAAAAAATTTAAAAATCCTATAAATAAATCATCTAAAAATTGATTTCATATGAAAAAAAATCCTACAACAACATTCATACAATAATTAAGGACAAAAAAAATTAAAAATAAAATAAGATACAAATATAGTGGAAAAAACACGAAAAAAAAAGAAAAAAGAAATCTTACCTTAATGTAGTTGCAAGTGAAGCTAAGAAGAGAGAAAAATAAAATTCATAAAGTATACTAATTAAAAAAAATTGAGAAGAAAAAAGAAGAAAGGAGAAGAAGACATACTTGAGCATGAAGGAGAAGAGAAGGAGTTGAGGAGAGAAGAGAAGAAAAAAAATGGATATTGATGTTTTTTATATATGGGGAAAAAGAAGAAGAAAGGAGACGAGTCTGTTGTAAAATTAGGGATTCTAGGCTTTTTATTAGAACGTTTTACTGATGGTTTTACCGACAGATAATTAAATATTAATATTTTTAATCATTCCGTTGGTAAAATCATCACGTCATCATTTTTTTATTTGTTTCCCACTGTAATTTCCTCGGTATATACCGAGGGAATATTGTCGTCGGTAAAATCCATCAGTATATTTCCGACATAAATATTCCTTCGGTATTTCCGTTTGTATTTATCAATTTTCTGGTAGTGAATTGTTAAAGACTTTATAAATAATTCTGTTAAATTATCATTTGACCTTATTTGCTTGATATCAATTTTTCCTTTCTGTTTAAGCTTATGAGTATAAAAGAACTTTGGTAAGATATGCTTTGTTTTATCTCCTTTAATGTAGCCTCCTCTAATTTGAGTGATACAGAAAACATTATCTTCAAATAATATTATGGGACTCTTTTTAATGGTTAATAATCCATATCTTTTTTTATGTACTGGATAATTGATCTTAGCCATACACATTCTTGACTTGCTTCATGGATTGCAATAATTTCTGAATGATTTGATGAAGTAGCCACTAATGTTTATTTGATCGATCTCTAAGAAATTACAATACCTCCATATGTAAACATATAACTTGTTTGTGATCTCTCTTTGTGGGGGATCAGATTGATAACCTGAATCTGCATATCCAATCAATTATAAATTTGATCTATTATAAAATAACCTCATTTTAGTTGTTTTACGGAGATAGTGAAGTATATGTTTAACCATATTCTAATGTTTTTTTTTTTTATGGGAGTGGAACTATATTTTGCTAATAAATTGAATGCAAAAACTATATTTGGTTTTGTATAATTTGTAAAATACATGAGTGCTCCAATAACACTAAAATATGGTACTTCTTTATCAAGAATCTCTTCTAACGGTCATAAAGGATCTTTATTCACATCAAGTGATCGAATAACCATAAGTGTACTTAAAGGATGAACATTGTCCATGTAAAAGTGCTTCAAGATCTTTTTTGTATATGTCGATTGATGGATAAATTTTCCAATTGAAATACCATCAATTTGTAATCCAAGACAAAATTTTGTTTTTTCAAGATCTTTTTATCTCAAATTCATCTTTCAAATATGTTGCAGTTTTTGTGAGCTCTTCATAAGTACCAATAAGATATAAATCATCAACTTGTACTATAACAATAACAAATCTAGATATGGTTTTCTTAATAAAAATACATGGGAAAATCTCATTATTCTCAAACTCTTTTTCTAGAAGGTATTCATTAAGATGATTATATCACATTCGACCAGATTACTTTAACCCATATAAAGATTTTTATAGTTTAATAGAATAAACACTTCTTGGTTTATCATAAAAGGCTTCAGGCATTTTGAATCATTTAGGGATTTTCATATGGATATCTTTATCTAATGATCCATATAGATATGTTGTAACTATATCCATTAAACGTATATCTAGAGTTTATGACACTACTAAACCAATCAGAAATCTAAAAGCGATTGCATCCAAAACTGGAGAATAAGTTTTCTTATAATCAATGCTAGGTCTTTGTGAGAAACCTTGTACAACAAATCGTGCCTTGTATCATACCTCTTAAAATTACTTTCTTTATATTGTTGTTACATAACAAAATTTAAGGCATGAAAAATAGAGGATGTTTTCTCTAACATTTGTTCTCTTGTGGTATTTTCACTACATAATTTCATCTGTGATGTAATTTTAAAAAGAGCAGAATTATATTCACTAACTGATTTAAAATCTTGCAACTTCAGGTGCAGCCAATCATAACGAGCTTGGAGGGTAAGATAAATTTTTGGTGGTCATATCTTTCCTTTATATTTTTCCATATAACAAGAGGATCTTTTGTTGTGAGATATTCAACTTTTAATTCTTTATAGAGATGGTGGCGAATGAAAATCATTGATTTTGTACAATCCTGCAAGGATGCGTTATTTTCTTCTTTGATGATCTCTCTAAGATTCATAGTTTTCAGATAAATCTTAACGTCAAGGATTCACAACAAAAAGTTGTTATCAGATATATCAAGAGCAGTAAATTCAAGTGTCACTAGATTCGATATTATCTATATAAAAAAACAACTTATTAAATAAAATCATAAATATAAAAGAAAAAAAATCAGTCTTTGAAGACTGTTATTCAGTTCTTTAGAAATATTAGTTCTTCAAGAATTATATTTAATTTATTTAATTCTTCAGAAACTTACAATAATAGTTGTTCAAGAACTTTAAATCTTAATAAATAAAAAGGAAAGAAAATTTATCAAAATAAGTTACAGAGCCAAATATATTCCATAAAATATGAACAATAATGAAAAAAGAAAAAATATTAAAATTGATACAAGCCATATAAAATAAGAGTTCGTGTGTGTCAAGATTTTTATATAAATTAAATAGAGTAATAGTACTAATAACATGTTAAAAAATTAAGAACAAGTAGGAATATGCATATTTAGAAGAAAACTTAAAACAAAAGTTTATTTATTTTTTTTATATATTTTTCTTAATATTTATAATACAAGATATTTATAATACAAGACAAATAATTTATTTATAAGGGGAAGAAACTATAAACATTAAAAGATATTAAAAAAATTAAATGTTATGAAAAATCTAAACTAAATTAAGAGATTCAAAATATATATATCTTTTTCATTGTTTGCCATACAGTACTTGAATGGAAAGAAAAAGAAAAGAAGGTTGTCGAAGGTTTGAGGAGAACCCGTAGATTATATTCCAAGGAAAAGTGTACTGAGGGCCCAACCCCGAGCCTTAGCACTTTTAATTTCATTTCATGAGAGAAATTAAAAGGAGGAGGAGGAGGAGGACTGCTACATAGACAGGATTTCTCCATGACACTTGAATTTCTTTTCCTCTTTTTTTGCCCTTTTGACCGTTGAATTGATTGCCTCCTCAAGACAAAGATATCAAAAGAAAATTAAACAATCGCCAATAGCAAGACA
>Ga0325414_1007595_pt1 | contig 11480 bp, 5 predicted proteins | sample PopdelMetagenome_8_FD_206183 | JGI IMG/M metagenome (GOLD analysis project Ga0325414, IMG submission 206183) | Populus deltoides microbial communities from Bellville, Georgia, United States - Leaf-PdKOR-R3 | ecosystem: Host-associated > Plants > Phyllosphere > Phylloplane/Leaf | place: USA... | reverse complement strand
TCGAGTCCGGAAGAAAATCGTACACACTTCCCGATTCCTTCAGACACACAGTCCCCCACTCTCTTTTCAGGTCTTCGTCTTTGAAGCATGGTGAAAAAGATGTCACATTCCCTCTTTAGCCACCAATTTTCGAAGCCAAATTTTCAAGTGAAATTGAGGTGCAATTCCAAAATGCCCACCCTTTTTAATTTCTTTTTTAATGAGTGGCTTATTAATCAAGTCTTAAAGTACTATAAAATATGAAATCAAAGAGATGTAACTGATATATCTAATCACAGAGAATAACAAGTATTTAAAAACTGAAAATAAAGTCTAGTAAGAGTATAACAACTAATGAACTGATTAGTCTTTATAACCCTAATATTCTATTATGGTAACATGACATAGCGTATATCTTGAATAATGTTCTTTAATCCTTAAAATCTTACGTTCCTAAAATGTAGAAAATAAACTAGGATTCTCTAGTCTAAAGTTATAGCACTTGATTGTAGAGAAAATTATAGAGAAAACTCTAATGTGTTTAGAAAAATTAATCTTTTTTTTTTTGCATAAATTCTCTTTAAAAAAAAAACCCTACAAGGTTGTTTAAATCCAAGAAAAAAAAAGTCATAATTAGTAAAAATCCTAACTAAATTAAAAGTCATAATCTGAATAGAAAAAACAATTACAAAAACAAGAAAAATAAAGAAAATTCTAAAATAGTACTTTCCAAGCCTAATTTGGATCTAAAAACAAAAATAGTTATCAAAGCCAGCTAACCCTATATAATTAATCCTTTATAATATTTTGATAAATTCATAGCTTTATCCAACAATCGAATAAAAAATTATATTTATTTTAATCAAATTATGCATTGGACTTGTATAGAACTCCTCAAAACCTATAAAATCTTAACAAATAAAGAAGTAATACAATAAAAGAATCGGTGCCAAAAATCATGGCAAGCCTTAATTCCCTTTTAGGCTTTAATTAATCTCTTCCATTTTAAGTGAAATTCAATTTGAATTTATTTGAAAATACAAATTTATTTTTCCAATTTATTAGTCAACATTAATTCATGAAGTACACATAAATAGTTGTTGCTTAAAGGATTTTTCTATATCTATAAACTAACCTTTATATAATGCATAAGTGAGTTTATATTATGATTACATGAGAGTAAATTGCCATATGGTATAACATAAATAGCCACCATAAAAATAAATATACATACGAAAATGTAATTATATACAGTAAATACTCTAACATGCCTCTTTAAGTTAAACATAAATAGGAAATGTTAATCTTGTCTCGAAGGTTAGTGGAACATGCAATAAAAAGATATTTAGGTAAGATATCAACAACCTAGTTCTCAATAGGAATGTATGGAATGAAGAAAGTATCATGTGAAGCTTTCTCAAATATAAAATAAAAATCAATATCTAAGTGCTTTGTATGAGCATGATAAATAGGATTAAAGGTGGAACAAGTGGTACTCATATTGCTATAAAACAATACTAGTGGAGAAAAAGTGACAACCCCTGGATCACAAAAAAAAAAAAAGATTCTAAAGATAAACTACGTCAACCATAATAGATGAAACAATATGATATTCAACCTAAGTGTTGGACTGAGAGATAATATGTTGCTTGCGAGAAGACCAAGAAACTAAAGTTTTGACATAATAAATGACTGAGTTGGTGGTGAATCAATGAGTGTTTTTTGGGTAGTCAACCTAATCAGTATTAGAATAAACTATGAGAAAGAATGAAGAAGATGAAAAAAAATAGATAGGCTATACTTGAAAGTGCTATCAATATATTGCAAAATTCGCTTCGCAAATTTAAAATGAATTGCAGTATGAGCACTAAGGGCTAAGAAAGATTAAGTTTCAATGGGATCCAATCAAAACCTAGAAATTGATTGTCTTTCATTCAAAGTTAAGAAAGTTTTTTTGGTTAACACTAATTCAATCCGAGATCTTGGAATCAAAGATATAAAGCTAAAAAGAGGGTCAAAAAAGGATCTTTTATATATAGACTTGTATAATCTTGAATGTTATTAGTTTGGTGTGTAGAACAAATAATACAATACAAGCAAAAGTTTCTAGATTCATAGAGATACAAAAGAACATATAAGTTATTGTGTTTGCATATCCATCATTTGAGTCTACAATAATTATTCCACCAATTGTATATCTAATTTGACCTATGAATGAATATCCAAGTATACTTTTCATGCTTGTTTGAGTAATAACAATGAAATTTCCCACTATTAAGCTTATAATAGCTAGGATTTCTATAATACTTTATCCAAGAGTTATCAATATTTATCAAATATATTCCTATTTCATAGAAGGCTATTAGATTAAATGACAAAAGTATTGTTGAGAAAAAAATAGCTTTTCACGGATGAAATGAAAATTGCATTCATGTAACAGAGAAAATGTTTCCCATTTCTTAGCCTTAAAGATATGTGGCCATGCAAATAGAATTAAATGGAACATAATTGACTAGGTGGTAAATTAAAATATAAAACCTAAACCTCATGTCCTAAACCTAAACCTAAACCTTGAGCTCTAAGGTAATGAACTGGTTATGCTAAATGACAGTAATCATCATCCTAAATCATTGTACTTAAGGTAAGATGCATTGTTACTCTTGTCTTTCATTTCTAATAGTCTATTATGCTTAATCTACCAATGGTCTATTTATATGAATGATAATGAGTGTAGTGTAATGAGTTAAACCCTAAGATGTTTATTTTTGCCTCTCCCAATTATTATCTTTCGATAATAACTAGTGAATTGACTTGTCTATAATTGGTTACTCCTGATCATGACATGTGACTAATAGTTTACTAAGTCATACCAATGAATAATCAATGGACTTATATTGAATTTATTGGACCCAACCTAGATCCCAGGAAGGGTGTATGAATAATGCCTTATTAAGGTTCATTATTCCTATAGTACCTAAGATTCACTCATAGTATTTGCTAAATAAATGAAGATTGTATGCTCCAGTCCTCTCCAAACAATGACCATCATGAGCTCATCCACTTGAAATAGGATCTAGTGACATGAAAGTCTATTATGGACTAAGTTTTGATGAATAACCTTTTTGGGGTTCACTTATCTTTAAGATGTGTTATTTAAAAATCACCTTCTTATAATCTAATTTTTATTAGTTTCCCCTCATGAGTGTTGTATACACCGATGTTATACTCATATATGTATAATCATAGTAAGTGGACAACTGATTATCATTAATATTTGGTATTTTTTAAGAGGTCAATACCCCTAATTTCTTGGTGAATATTAGACTTTTTCCAGTTCTAAAACTTGTTTTTAAAATCAAAGAAATAGGTTGCTCATCTTAATATCTAAAGCAATGCTCCATGTTAAGTTTGTTTACTTTAAATACCAAGAGTGGATAGCAAAGATATTTTGGATATGATTTTTAAAATCAAAGATGGATTGTTTTGAAAAATTTTAAATGTCAACCTATTTGGTTTTTTAGGGTGAACCAAAACTCGACAAGCCTTGTAAACTTGTTTCAAGGTCCAACATGCATGAATGAATGACTTTGATACGATTGAAACTCAGAGCAAACAAACTAGAAAATGGTAATGTTCTTATGCAAATTCCATTTTTAAACAAAAGCCTAACGTAGTAACAATATATAGATGACCAAAGACTCATCAAATACAATATGAGAAAAACTATCAAAGGGTCTCGGCCAAAACATAGTTTTTTAAATAAAAGAAAATAATTTGTAAAGCACAACACTTGAGAAATACATAAATCTTTTAGAAGATGTACTTAGGTTGGTTTATACTGACTTTAAAGAACATGAAAAAGGACTATACCAAATCTATAATATAGGAAATATAAAAAAAAAACCATAAGCTTCTCCACAATTGCACACAGTTAAAGTCAAACAAAGGATAATTAAACACAAAACAACCTTTGCAAGTAGTATAAAATTCTAGGATACTTCCCATCTCTATTTTTTAATGTCAATAGATTTTATCATTTAGCAATTTTTTATAACAAGTAACTATCAAAGCTAGCATATATCTAATCCAAATATTCCAATTTTATAAGCATATACAAGTGAATGAAATCATTTGTACCAAAACAGTAACTTAGAATAACTTAGATTACAACCCTATAGTCCAAAAGTTTATCAACATTCTCTTCTAACCGTTATAGTGATATCTTTGAGTTTCATATACATAGACAATTACATATCGTAATATTAATGATATTTTAAGATTTATGAATACAAACAATTTCATATCACATTAACAGGCCTTACAAACAATTACATATCACAAAAAGAATTATTACAAACATCTAAACTAAGGAAATATACCGAAGCTAGATGACAATCAGAGGTTAAATTGAACCGAACTATGAACTAGGACCTCTTGGTTTCTTGTTTTGAAAACTAAATTTCTTAATTTCCCACACTAAAATATTCAAGACTATCTCACCCAAAAATCTCATAGTCATAAAGATCTAATCTTTCACTTTTCAAAATTAGTTTTTCCTATATTTTTCTTTAAGAATCCATGTCTCTTACTGTTCTCTTCTTACTTTTAATTCTCACCATAGATCTTTTTTCCCCCTAAAAACCACAGTCTAATTATAATAAGGATGGTGACCATCTCAACTTGGGAGTCTTAAAAAAAACATAGCCTTAGGATTATCAACAACCAAATCTAATTATTCACAAAGTCAAGACAAGAAAAAGACATACAAAGCTAGCTATGGTAGTATAAGAGCAAAACACTCTCGGTCAAAACCAAAATGTAGCGATAAAATCACAAAGATACTAGAACCAAAAATAGATATACAACCCAAAGATTCTCTCAATCTAAAAAAAAAACAATACCAAATCCTAAACGAGATGATTTTTAAATTGATCAAGGTGACACCTAAAATTAGCAAAACAACACTGGTTATGAGACTAAGTTTGAGAGATGATAAGAGGTACAATTAGGGTTTGAATTTTTTTTTTTACTAGAAGAAGACACAATTATATATGAGCTCCCAAAACAAAATAGATACAAATATAGACTAAAATGTAATTTTTCTTGAATTCAGGAGTAAAATTCTAATTTTACAAAATTATAGACTAAACTATAATTATCTCATCTTCAATCTCAACATATATTTCCTAAAATGCAATGCTAGTTTCCTCCACATATCTTTCATATTTTCTTTCTAATATTAAAGTTCTTTAAATACATAGTAATTTATTCATACTCTATTTTAATTCATATCCATATAGGTATATTATTCCATAAATGAATCAATTCAAACAAAACCACATACATATCAATCAACATCACACAAACCTTAAATTTTCAACAAACCTATGTAAAGGAAAGAAACCATAACTATACTATATAACAAGATAGAAGAAACCTTACTCAAATATAAGGGATAATATGACTGATTTGTAAGCTATAGTTTGTGTAGAAATATATAGTTGAGAGACTGATTTGTAAGCTATAGTTTGTGTAGAAATATACAGTTGAGAGAAGGGAAAGAGCATGCATAAGAAAAATAGCGAAATGAAAAAAAAAAGTTATTAGATATGTGTGTATGTATGTGTATTAAGGTTTTTGGGCTAAATTAATGGACTAACAAATAGGCTTTAGTTATTGGGCCAGCAACTTAAAAATAGTATATGGGCCTTAAAGTAAAGGCCTTTGCTTTGTTTCATTTTTAATTTGAATTTATTAAAATATTTTTATGACTATATCAACAAGCACTCTTTCTTTACAACTCTTTATGATTTTTTATTAAACTTTATTCATTTTTCTTTCCTTTGCATGTCTTTGAAAAAGGATTACAAAAAATCCCCTATGATAATGCATGAGTGGTGTGTTCTTATATTTTTTAAATATGCACATGTTAATAAAAGATATTTTGTTAATGATTTATGTAGTAATCAATACTCTGAAAAAAGATCTTGGTTCTTCAGAAATTTTCAAAAAGAAGATTAGAAATACAAAAAAGAAATTATGATTTTGTTGCATTACATAAAATACAAATCTTGTTGTTTGATTAGTTTGAGTTATATTATGTTTTTGAAACCATATTGCATACCCTTTTATAAAAGATGTATGTCCCATTACAATAAGGAACAAAACCCCTGTTTGGGAACTAGCAAATGGTTCTCCCATTGAATCTGACATCTTACTTTGATTGTTTAAGATAAATATATTAATGAAGAAAGAAGAAATTATACCGCAAAATTATTTTTCATTGTAGTTTATATTATTGCTTTTCTTAAAATGAAAAGCTTTGTTGTTGCATGGTTAAAAACAAAATTCAAAAATGGCTCGCATCATAAAGATTAAATATTTTAACATACATCTTTTTCTTAACTTTTCGACGCAATATTTGGATAGCGTTAAAGCTTTTTTTAACATTTGCTAGTACATGTAGTTTTTATTTTTATTTTTATGAAACACATCATATTTTTAGTTCAGAACTAAACTTTTTCTTGATTTAAAAACCATGCTAACAATATTTACAAATTTTCTCTGGTTGAAAATAAATATTTTTATCTGGTCCGCGGGAAAGCACTAGCACCCTATCTAAGTTATTTATATATTGTATATACTCTAACAGTTGCCATGGAAAAAGAAAAGGAAAATAAAGAAATGATAGATAGGGATGAGATTGTCTTTTAACTTACCCTCCTATATTAAATAGCAGAAAGGGCACTAAGTACTATAATGTAGGCTTTCATTTATTGATCTGTTGCTTTCATCATATGGCTAAATGAGTTACTATAATATATGTGCTCAAAGGTGAGATTAATTTGTTGGCTACGGGTGGTATATGGCTGTTGATTTTTGGTTAATAGCTTGACTAATTTGTTATTTAATGGTTGCATAAAAGAGAGAGACCCACTTAGCGAAACCATATCTTTATCAAATTTGAGAGATCTAGAGAAAGAGAGAGAGAGGTGTACATAGGGCAAAAGCTGAGTTGCCTTTGATACTGGTGCATTTGTCCTGCTTGTCAGCACATGCATTCCACTTTCCACTACAAAATCGACTTTGGACCCTAAATTTTACCTCGCCTACAAGAAAAGCATACCTCAATTTCCATATATTTCACACACTCCCCCTCTATATCTCTCCAGCTAGTCGACCAACATCTTCCATAGGAATTAATTACTTGCATACTAGAAATAGATGCAAATATATATGATCACACCCTCTCTGTCAAACCCTAAAAGAAAAAAGAACTCTTAAACCTGCACAAACCATTCAAATATATCTCTTTCCTTCTTAATGGATGAGTTTTTCCTCAAGAATTAGCTCGGATCATACAAAGCAGATGATACTAGAATCCCTGGCCAATAAACCTTTCTTGATCTCACTCTATTCTTAAACTTCTTTCGGTTTCATATTTTATTTGTGGATCATAACAAGAACCTGGGATAGAAGATGAGAGCAGGAGGTTGTACAGTGCAACAAGCTCTGACGGCAGACGCAGCAAGTGTTATTAAACAGGCAGTAACCCTTGCTAGAAGGCGAGGCCATGCCCAAGTCACTCCTCTCCATGTTGCTAACACCATGCTTTCTGCCTCCACTGGCCTATTTAGAACAGCTTGCCTTCAGTCACACTCTCATCCTCTTCAGTGCAAAGCCCTAGAGCTTTGCTTCAACGTCGCGCTTAATCGGCTCCCAGCTTCAACTTCAAGCCCCATATTAGGTACTCACTCTCAGCAGTTCCCTTCAATCTCTAATGCCTTGGTAGCAGCTTTTAAGCGCGCTCAGGCTCACCAACGGCGTGGCTCTATTGAAAACCAGCAGCAGCCACTCCTTGCAGTGAAAATAGAGTTAGAGCAGCTCATAATATCCATTTTAGACGATCCTAGTGTTAGTAGAGTCATGAGAGAAGCTGGTTTCTCTAGTACTCAAGTGAAAAGCAATGTTGAGCAAGCTGTTTCTTTAGAAATATGTTCACAAAGCGCTCCTTCTGTGAGTAGCAAGTCCAAGGAAAGCAATGGTTTGGTCCTTTCACAGTCTCCAACTTCAAGTCAAGTTGGAGCAAAAGCAACAGTTTTAGATCCAATTAAAAACGAAGATGTGATGTGTGTCATAGAGAATTTAGTGAACAAAAGGAGGAGAAGTTTTGTTATTGTTGGAGAGTCCCTGGCCAGTATAGAAGTTGTGGTGAAAGGAGTCATTGATAAGATTCAAAAGGGAGATGTTCCTGAGGCTTTGAGGGAAGTGAAGTTTTTAACAATCCCAGTTTCTTCTTTTGGCCATTCCTCTAGGGTAGAGGTAGAACATAAACTCGAAGAGCTTAAAATCCATGTGAGAAGCTACAAGGGCAAAGGAGTTGTTTTGAATTTGGGAGATCTCAAATGGGCTATTGAGAACAGGGCTAGTAGTTCATCAAGTGAGCAAGGAAGGTGCTTTTTCTGTCCAATGGAATACATGATCATAGAGCTTGGCAAATTAGCTTGTGGAATTGGAGAGAATATTAATGGAAGATTTTGGCTTATGGGGATTGCCACTTTCCAAACTTACATGAAGTGTAAATCAGGCCATCCATCAGGAGGTACTGTTTTGGGCCTCCATCCACTTACAATTCCTGCAGGCAGCTTGCGCTTGAGTCTCATCAGTGACAGGTAAACAGTTGCTAAAGTTGCATGTAATTGTATGCATTATCGGGGTCTATATTCTTGCTTTCTATTATTTGAATTTCTTCTGAACTAAGTAAATGAGTTTTCTTTTTCAAACTGCTTTTAGAAAAGAAAAAAGAAATAGATGTCGGACCAGTGAAAAGAAATGAAGTTCCTACTCCATTTTCCTTCTCTTTTGGAAACTCAAATTCAAGTTAGGGGAAAGAAAAGCTATATACACAGAGTTTTAATGTGATTTATAATATGCTAAAATGTCAAAAATTCATCACTTTATTCTTTGGGAAGGAGAAAGGAAGGAGAGGTACATAGGCTTTTTTTTTTTTTGGTCTTTTAGCTTTTATTAATGGGCACCATACAAGTTGCACTTTTAAAAATCCAAGGAGTTTCAAAGCAGTGAAAAATATCAATTGTAGCTTCATCAACTTCATCATTTACCTTTTTCTATAAATGATCAACAAAGTCCAATAACATCCTCATTTACCTTCTTTTTTTATTTTTCAGTGATCTACGATGTCAGTCCACGAGCAACAAAGCTGGAAATGGGTCTAGCAGCTGGATTATACATGAAGGTGGGGAAGATAAACAGCTCACTTGCTGTGCTGATTGTTCAGCCAAGTTTGAGTCAGAAGCTCGAAGCTTACCAACTAGCACCTGTGACAGTGATTCCACAACTTCTGGCCTTCCTGCATGGCTTCAACAATGCAAAAATGAGAAAAACTTACAAAATAGTGATAATCAGGTAATTATAACTAGTTAATCGCATTTTATTCTTCAATAATTCAAAATTGTATTCATGTAGTCAGAAGCTCGAAGCTTACGTCTTGAGCGATTACTGTTCTCTAATTTCTCGGTTTCTCTCTTCCAGAACTCTATGTCAATCAAAGATCTTTGCAGAAAATGGAACTCATTTTGCAGTTCAATCCACCGACAACACTACTTTTCTGAGAAAACCCTCACATTTTCTTCTGTATCACCTTCTTCTTCTACTTCATATGACCAGCAATACCCTATTTTTCAACAAACCCACAATGAGTGGCCCATTGTTGAACCCAAGCAGTCATTGAGGGACCACCCTTTCTGGCTTGGTACAGGGATTCTCAACAAGTGTAGCATTAATGAACCAAGTTTGAGAATGTACATTCCAGAACATAAAGATCATACCAAACAATTAACATTTTCATCAAATCCTAATTCTACTCCAAACTCAACTTCATCAAGTGATGTCATGGAAGTGGTGTATCTCCACAAGTTCAAGGAGCTAAATGCTGAGAACTTGAAGATCCTATCCATTGCATTGGAGAAAAAAGTGCCATGGCAGAGAGATATAATCCCTGAAATAGCAAGCACTATCTTGCAATGCCGGTCTGGCATGATAAGAAGAAAGGGGAAGGTGAAAAGCAGTGAGTCCAAAGAGGAAACTTGGTTGTTCTTTCAAGGAGTTGATGTGGAAGCTAAAGAGAAGATAGCTAAAGAATTGGCCAGGCTAGTTTTTGGCTCCCATGACAGCTTCATTTCAATTTCTTTAAGCAGTTTTTCTTCTACAAGAGCAGACTCGACCGAAGATTGTAGAAATAAAAGATCAAGAGATGAACAAAGTTGCAGCTATATCGAGAGATTTTCTGAGGCAGCATCAAACAATCCACGTAGAGTTTTCTTAGTGGAAGACGTTGAGCAAGCAGATTATTGCTCTCAAATTGGTTTCAAAAGAGCTATTGAAAGTGGAAGAATAACCAATTCCAATGGTCAAGAAGTTGGCCTTAGTGATGCTATCATCATTTTGAGCTGTGAAAGCTTCATCTCAAGATCTAGAGCCTGCTCTCCTCCAATCAAGCAGAGAACAGATGGGTCTTATGAAGAAGAAGACAATGCTGGTGCCGGTGCTGCATTAATGGAGGACACAACCCCTTGCATATCCCTGGATTTGAATATTTCCGTTGACGATGATAACATATTGGAAGATCAATCGATTGATGACATTGGCCTCCTTGAATCCGTCGATAGACGGATTATATTCAAAATTCAAGAGTTTTGATGGATAGAAAATAAAAAATCAATCATGTAATATCAGTTCTTATTTTTGTTTTCTATTTATTGTTGTTTGATAAGTTTTTAGCTTCTCGTAGAGTTCCTAGGGAGATTATGTAAAATCACAATGTACATTATCCTCCTTTCATACTTCTTGACCAGAAAATATTCCTATTTCAATACATATCGTTTTCCTCCTTTTCAAAAGCACACGGCTTAAATTTTTGAATTAAATGCTTCACTTACACCAAGAAGCTAGATAACTGATTATATATTCAAACATAATTGCACATCGCAATTCATATGAATATGTTCAATTTTAGTTTGGTGCGATGTCTAAGATCCAAGCGAAATTAATTTCATGAGTCTAGAGGCATTCCCCTTTGAAAAATTGAAGTGATTCCATAGCAAATTACGTTAATTATGTTCTCAGTTAACCAAGTGAAGGGTTGGTACAGCACAATAACTTCATCATTATATGCGCCAATAAGAAAAAGGAAGAAAATTATCAATTAAACATAGCTGCCACTGATCATTGGCCTTCCTTTAACTAATAGTTAATGAGCATATATATAAAAACATTCTGGTATACCCAGCCAATTATCCCACCATGATTGTCTGCATCTATTAAATTGTTCATTATTAATGGGACAATGAAAGTGGCTTCTCACTTGAGATAGCACCATGCTAAGCCATCCCATCATGATTAATCTAATTTGCAAATCATAGAGAATCAAACAATAACACCTTTCCTAGTAAATCCGCTTAGGCTTTTGTGGGTGGGGAACC
>Ga0325414_1007594_pt1 | contig 11482 bp, 5 predicted proteins | sample PopdelMetagenome_8_FD_206183 | JGI IMG/M metagenome (GOLD analysis project Ga0325414, IMG submission 206183) | Populus deltoides microbial communities from Bellville, Georgia, United States - Leaf-PdKOR-R3 | ecosystem: Host-associated > Plants > Phyllosphere > Phylloplane/Leaf | place: USA... | reverse complement strand
TTTTTTTTTCCAAGATTATTCAGGCCACGAAACCTATAGCAAGAGAATGAGAAATTGAGATGAGAGGAACAGAAACGGATTAACTTGAATGAACTGATAGAGAGTGATACAAACAATCGAGAATTCAATTTGAATGCGTAATTGCATATTTTCAAAAGTACTAATTTATTCATTTTTCAAGACTACAAATGCTAATTTATAATTTAATCTAATTTTGACCCATGACCAGATCAGCTCTGAGAGGAAATATAGAAATTGCTACGTTCATTCGGAATAATATTGCTCATTAAAAAAAAAAATTAATCATATTAATAGAGAGTGTGGCCTCAAGTGTCATGTTCAAAAAGAAAATTAATTCCCCCGCACCATTCAAAACTGGAACCAGCAGACATGGTGAAGTCAAACTACAGATAAAGGAAGATCTTTTTCATGACGTGCTCATTTTGTCGTAATTACTTTGTTTTTTTCCACCATATTCTATCATGAAAAAAATCTTTTGACTCATCATCGCCCTTCTCATGTAAATTAGTATACGATGGCTTCCACCGTATCCCCAAGACATGATGGCTGAAGCATTGGCCGCTTCGCGACTCCACCCAGCAAAAAGTTGATTCTTGACCTGATTTTGCAAGCCTCCGACTGAACCAAACGTGGTTCTCGACTAAATTTGGATCCCTGCATATTTGGGTTGGCCATTTTCAAATAAATTTGCAACGTTTTCTTTCTAATGGTAATGACTTTGATTTTAACTAAAAAAGCATTGCAGACGATGCCTGTTCAATTCTTCCATGCCAATAAGAGTTTGAACTTTAAACTAACATGCGCAATCACAGCCAATAAATCATAAATTTTACCTCTTAAAATAAACGAAAGCTGGATTGAATCAAATTAAATGAAATTTAGATTGTTCAATAAACCACTCTCAAATCTTTTCTAGCTTCAAGTTTTTTTTTTTTTTTTGAGTAATTGAAATCAGGTTAATCTAGAAACCCAACAATCCACAAAGCAGGTTGATCGTGCATAAAAAAAGCCCATAGGAAAAGTCCCACTTTCTTCACGATGCTCTAAAGTTCTTTCCACGGCATTTCTAAAAAGTAATAATAATAATTAAAAAAAAAAAGGAGCTTAGACCACACAAGAAAGTTACAAGAAGGGCATTGGGTCAAGAAGGGCATTGGAACGTACATAAAAACCGAGTTTTACATTTCAATTCCGAGGAGCTTTCAATTGTGACAGAAGGGTCATCGCAGACTTCGATTTAAAAAAAAAGGGCACTTATTGCATCGAAAAATTGAATTGTCCAATTGAGCAGGTAAAGAAAAGAAGAAAACTTTTTTCCCGAAATCTGTACCCTCTATGTCCAACCTATTACTGCCATGGAAATAGCGGACTCCACTGATTCTCATAAACTAAAAAAATACTCACCATTCCTCTCATAGGATTCCGATGGACCGTCGATAGCATCAGGATTTGGACTGCGCCAAGATTATTCTTGCAAAACTAGGTGCACAACAACCTGTTCCAAGACAAGTTTCAATAGTCTACAGCACGTTGCTTTCCGAATTCAACACTTGAAAAAATCCATGCTAGTACTCAAACCACAGCTACAGCAGTGATTAATTCAATAGCAAATCAATGCACGTTTTGTTTTTCTCTTTCCACATAGATAATTTAGTCAATCAACTGCTAAATCCTTAGTCTATGCTTAGTATTCATTCAAATAACAATCTTAGTCTAAGCTTCCCATGCTTGTATTTTTTTTTCCCCGAGAATGAAGCTTCCTATGTTTCTGTATCCCGGACATTAGGTAGGATTCAGCAATACCTCAAGGTTTTAATTAATACAGTACGCATGGAACCAATAGGCTGAAACCGAGGAAACTTCAGCAAACCATGAACTTTGGAAATCAGCAGGCCAACTGTAGAACCATGCATGTATTTGTGAGCATTATATGCCCCTGGTTTGACAGATGTATACGATAAGTGTAATAATCTTTTCTGCACCAAAAAGGGTCGCATCTCGTGCTCTGCTGTCGGCACAATAAAGGATGTGCATATTTTTTGCACCATTAAGGGTGATATATTAATCTCGCTGAACCAAAAATGATTCATTACTGTTCCAAGTTCAAGATTCATGCTTCCATTCACAGAATCCAGGTGAGCTGCTATAGCTTCATGCACGACTTTCCTACAATGGCTAGCCAGGAATTTCAAAGAGAATGCAGTATTCAATTTGTTCGAGTAAATGGCCACCCACGTTCAACTTACTAGATAAAATTAACCACATGTACCTGCATGATAATATTCATAAAAACGATCGTTACCGTGATCATGTAATATTCCAGCTCAGAAAGACATGCAAGCATAAACGATAATGTAAAATGTAAAAAAGACAATGGAATTAGAACCGTCTCTCTGCCACCAATACACCTTTAGTAATGTGACTTATTTTTTTATTAGCGCAAAAAGAGATTTACTTTTCCTTCACTTTTGGAAGGGGCTCTGAAAAAGAAAAAAACATGTAACTGTATTTACTATCGTTTCAATTTAACAAAGGGAAAACATATAAAACAGATTATTTGGATTTTGGAGCTTTTTTATATCCCAGTTGAAATGTGAACTGAGAAGAATAACCCAAAGCCTTCCACGCAAAAGAATCTTTTTCCTCAACACAACATTTGCAGAACCAAGAAAATAAAATTAATATATATATATATATATATATATATCTTTTAACAGCCATCCAAAAAAAAAATATGTGTTCTCCCCATTCAATTCAGAACTCATAAATACTTTACCTCATAATGTTTATGCCTCTAGTACCACCAGTTTTCCAAATGAAAGCCATCTAAACAGAAGTAATTTGTCTGATTAGTCTATGAAATGCAAGACTAGAAAGCGCAGCAACCACTTTGTCACTTGGTTAAATTATGAATTATGAAGAGATGAGAGGAAGAAAATCATTCAAGTATAATTGAGTGGAAAGAAATAAGAATGTCCCATTCCATTTCCTTCAAAACATGCCGAAAGTATCTTACTATTTCTTAGACACATTAGCATGACTGAGATATTACACGTAGTAAAGGGCACACCTTTGATTACTGACTGGCCCTCCAAAGAAGTGTTCTACCTGCAAAGAGCCTTGAGATTGCAAACTGCTTGTTTTAGCTTCATACTTGCACTTCTTGGCAGATAAACTATTTTCATTAGCATCCTGCATAAAAGGGTCGTAGTTAGAAGTCAAGAAATCAATTTCAAGACAAAATTGTTTCTTGGAAACATGTGATTCTAGATACAAAGCAGATGACAGAAAAATAGTAGCAAGAAAACCACAAAGCTAGGTTGAATGGATGTGCAGTTGTGACAATCTCAATGCTCACTATTTTCAAATGAACAGAAAACTAATTAATACTCCATAAAAGAACAAAATATAACTATAAGCAAGATTGTGCGTGACCAGTACTGGAGTAGCAACTAACACAGGCAGCAACAAGTTGCAATGAGTTTCAAACCAATACTTGTCAAACTAGTAATTAAATGATCGTGCACTTGAATTACCCACCAATGAGGATTCATTCATAGATCTCAGCACTTTAACTCTTCCACCTCTCCCATCAGATCCAGCGGCAATTAAATCCCCACTATTTGCACTTGTACCTTGCATGACCACTGATACCTTGCTTTGCTTGTGCTTACACCATCTCCCCAAGTACCAATTTGTTACATCATACCCATCAATCAACAGGAGAAACATATATCTCATGGAGGTTTAGTGTCATTTCAGATAGCTAACGTTAGATTCTGAGCAAGTAATCTTCCAAAATAAGTATTTATATAGAGGGAAAATGTCCACCACATGTTAGCTGTACCACAAAGTTTGGTTCAAGCCACTCCTTGAAACCAGTTACATCAAACTCAAATGGCACCGATAGTAAATTAACTGGTCTGGAAAGTGGAGCTGGTGACAGAAAGTCTTTTCTAATGTTGAGGATGGGCCAAACTTCTCTGATGTCATCATGAGATGCAGTAACTTCCTGGTCCGTAGCAGAATCAAGAGTATTGCAGTTATCATTGTTGATTGCAGTTCTTATACAAACAGTCCAGCTGAGTTCACTGTTTTATGCACTTTGGCTTCACTATGACTATAAGAAACTGTTTCTGACTTTGCAAGAGTAGAGTTCACAGCCTTTCTGGTCTGATGTTTTGAATCAGAGTCTAAAATTACATGCACAGCTGTCAAAAGATTCAAAGAGCTTCATCTATTGCATAATAAGCATTTCCCTGTTTATTAAAAGCTGCCATTCTAGTATATTCTTTGGAAGAATTTGCACCCTTGTCGCTGATGAAATTGAAGTTTTCTTGATCATTGGTCGAGCTTCCTGTCAGATCCACAGGTGGGTCTGCTGTTCCTTTATACCGATTGATGAAACACTGGTGGACAAAGCATTAGAATTATCCTTAATACGCTCTGTGACATCCCTTTGCATTTTGTCTTCTTTGGCGCTTTTAAAGCCCTCAAAGTTTCATTATCTTTTACTTCAACAACAATCTCTAGTTCCTGGACCCTTGTCTGATGATGGCAACAAAACAATCATTTGTTCCAAACCAGAGACCAGTACATACCAGAAAACAAAAGCTATACTCCGAATGAGCTTTACTTGGATAATTTTCAAACAAGTCCTCACAGACTTACCTTCAATTTATTGATCTTTTGCCTTCTCGAGTCTTTTACAAGAACAAGCCTCACCCCTTCAAAGATGGTTACACTTATCCATCAATTCTTTGTAACTCCTGTTAAAAGCAATGTGCAGTAATGAATTATGTTAGATATCCAAACCCTGAATGAATAAGAGATGCACATAAATATAAGAAGAAAAAGTTGATAATATTTGCAGAAGATTAGCTAAATAATAATGCAGTGAGGGCAAATCAGATAAAGTTATCAACATAGATTATTCTTCGGTGGAAAAAATCAAGGTAAAATCTAGCAGCATTAACAAAAGCACCTACAAGATGAACGTAGGTGCATGAAACACTGATCATTTACAGATAGGTATCAAGTAAAAAAGCTTGCTACTGGCATAATGCAACCCTTGATAATGAATCAACAGCTCTAACCATTTTGGAATTCAGTCATGAATAATAAATTCAATCGAAGGCCAAAACTCAAAGTAACATTCTCCGTCATAATTGCATTTAATTATAACTGGAAAAGTGGATAACTTACTTATTAGAATGACCACAGACTTCCTTATAATGTCCACGGTATCTTTGTTATTGGCTTCAATACCAAAAGATGCAGGCTTTAAAACCTCGTCTTCCTCCAAATTCACATCTGATACCCTAAATTGCAAACCATACAAGTATGAGAGTTCATCACAAGAATCCAAACAATAAAAATCTACTCGGACCCAACACAAGTGTGCTTACAGCTTGAGTGCTACAAGCTCTTTGGTGAGTGCCACATTCCTATCATGCAGCCTAATACTCTCCAACTTCAGTGCATCAAGCTCCTACAACGTAATTGACCAAACCTCTTTGAAAATTCCAATTAATTGACACCAGCGATGTCAAAAAAGGAGAAGGAAGAAAAAGATCTAGAACAAACTGTGAAGACAGACAATGCACCTCAGATTTCAATCGAATCAGGTGTAGAATCGATGCTTTTTGTTCCATTGAATCAATCATCGATTTAACTTGTCTCTTCAACTCATCTTTACAAAGATATAACTGAAACAGAGAATCGCTTCATAAGACCCAGAAAAGAACAAACATGATCGATTCGCTTCAAAGACTTCATTGATATAACCATAGATTCGGCCAATTACAGCCACATAAATAACAGTAAACTATGTGCAGTACAGATTTTTGACACAGACAAAAAATAACCAAACGAATTACGAGAAGCAATCAAACTTACTTCCTCATTGAGCTGCTTGATTTCCTTCACTTGACGCTCAATCCCCCCCCCCCGGGTTCCGATCCCCTAACGGTTCTGTTTGATCCCCGACAGACTGAGAATAAAGGCGACCGCCATCCTGAGCCGAGCAATTCTGCTTGCAAACTGGACAGCTACACTTCTTTTCACTCAAACAGTATTCAAACCACTGCTGCAAGTTAGGGTTTCGAACATAAACACCAAAACCTTAACAAAATTAATTTCCAAAGGTACAAAAACTCGGAAGATTTATGCAGGTGCGAGATTTTTTCCGTACCAGATTTCGTGAAAGACGTGGCCGCAGATGGAGATTGATTGGAGATCTTCGATAATGGGCTTGAGATCTTCATAGCAGTTTGTCTTCGCGAAAGAGTTGTTAGGGTTTGTGATCATCGCTCAGTCACTGTGCGTCCGTTTTTTGGGTTTCGTTGTTATCGTTTTGGTGGTTTCAATTTTCTTCTTTCTTTTGAACTCTCGTTGAAATTTTAAATGGTTGGGGAAGACTGTTAAATTTGTTTGAGCGGGACATGATAGAGCTGGAGTGAGAATGGAGAAGAATTTTCGCAAATAAGACTTGGCGCCGGAGTCGGGTGTTCAGGTGCCGCATGCATATCACGTGATACTTGTGTAAATTAGCTAGAGAGCAAAAATAAAATTAAAGTTCTAGCCAAACCACATCCTTGCGAGTTTTGTCAATGATGATTCAGGGGAGTTTGTCACGGTTTGTATTGGTGTTTTTAGATGATTTTTAAAAGTATTTTTAAAATAAATTATTTTTTCATCGCCTCTACTTTTCTTTGGAATTTGGATCTTGGATAATAAAATGAGATGGAAATTTACCTATTATTTTAGCTAATTTTTCAAAAATTAGTTGTATATTTTTGTTTATTTAATGACGTGTTCTTGTTTAGAAACTCTATCTTGAATTTGTTGTGAAATCTTGTTTAATCATGTTCATGTTATAACTATTATCACACATATACAATATCGTGATAATTATCTTTTCAAATTATGATTTAATAGAATGTAGAGAAAATAAAAATAATATTTTTTTAATAATTTAAAAAGGTTTGGAATTATCATCTAATATTTTATAATTAACAATCCTAATTGATTTTTAGTGTCTGCGTAAAAGAATTAATTATGTATATATAATACAATATTACATGTAATACACCTCACTTAATGTAATTTGTATTATTTATTTGTCTAGTTATTACTAAAGTTTTTGTTGTGTTTTTCCAATTATTAATTTGTCTATTGATTAAGGTGGGTTCACCTCAATAAGGTAAACTATGATTTTTTAGGTAAAATCTAATAATTTTAAAATAAAGTACATATATTTTTATTTTAATATTCAAAATACATCTTACATTTATAATTTTTTATATTAAAAATAAATAAATAATTTTTTTGATATTTTTAAAATTAAAGTAAAGTCTCAATAGGTTCAATAAACTTGCTATCAAGTCCAAGATGCATATAAAATATATAAAATGTTTTTAGTATTTTTTAAAAATACTAAATCATGCAAAAACATTTTTTTCTTTTTTTTGGTATAAAAATACAAACATGATTTTTTTGGAATAACATTTCCCTATACAATTTAAATTATAAATATACATATTTTTGAAAAATTTTCTTTTCTATAATTTTTAATAAAATCAAAATTCAAGAACACATAAAATGCACAACTCATGTAAACAAACACACGCACACCCATCCATTGCCATCAATTAACACAGCCCAGAGAAAATAAATGACACAGCCTACATGCAAATCCGGACCAATAAAAACATCAGCCCATGCAATCACAAAGGTTAGCCCAAAGATATAAGAAAGGTAACCCAAACCAAAAAGAATTCATACAAACCCAAACGACTTTCACATCATAACCAGCTATAACTATCAGGCCTTACCCAAATAAACACAGGCCCACCAAGACCCATTCAAAATGACTGTAGGAATGGTGAAAAAGAAAGCCTGGCAGGAAAATCTGTTTTCTTTATCACACCTCATCCTAACCGATCAAATATCCAAGAAATATTGGGGTTACTTTTCAAGATTGATTTTGGGTTCTACAATGATCCAGATCAGTAGGTATGGAGGGTTCTCTTTTAGTTGTATTGATTTTCTCAGTAACACGAAGATTCAACTAATTTTACAGTGAAATGAGTTCTGCTAACGTGCGAATATATCAATGAATTATTACTTATACTTGCACTCCCAGGTTCAACTCCATATGACTAATCACGTTTGATTTTAGCCATATCTTTAACTTAATACATAATGATTTTTTTGCTTGTTTTTTTTAATGCGAATCTCATGATCACGTGGTTATATAATCCACGATCAAGATTAAGATATAATCTCAGATAACAAAAAAAGATCTGATAAGAGCGTGACACGATGAAAAGTTGCCCTAAAGTACCAACACTATTGGAATAAAATCGAATAATACCATGACAACAATTAATTTTTGACAAGTCAGATTTAGTTCATTCAAGAACCAAAAAATACAAAATCTCAAAAGGTTCAAAAATATTATTCATCAAATATCCTAAAATTTAGGCTTACATGTGTTTAATAGGTCTGAGAAATTAACCTTAATTGATGTATCCTTGTGGACTGAATTGATCTAATTACCAAAACTGACTCAAAACCTTTACTAGTAAGCTCAAACTTGGATCTAAACGAGCTTTGGATCTTAACAAAAAAATAAATAATCAATTAAGTTCAAACAAGTTCAAACAAGCCTCGAGTTTTAGCTAGTAAAATAAAAATAGACCTCATAAGTTCAAGTCCTGTATGCTATAAGAAGAGAAGAAGAAAAAAAAACATTGCAAGTCTAATACAATACTTATCTATAACCTATAATGCTACTTAATAATCCTATGAACTAAAAGAAAAGTTATCGTCCTTTTGGTTTCCAAGTTAAAATGGATTCTGATCTCAACTTTGTATTTATCATATTTTTAGAAGGAAAATGATGTTGCCTTTAATGCTCACCTTTACAATTTCTTAGTATCCTTCAAATACAATAAAACACAATTAAATTTCTGAATTATTCTCCTTACATGACAAGGAAACTCTGTCACCGTATGTGTTTTTTAAGCTAACTTGGATTTCTCTGTTTTCTTTGTTGTGTTTTCTCTCAGCTTGTTAAGAAAATTTACTTTTGCTAATCGTAATCAAACCCAGCCCCTCCCCCCTACACCGAAGCTCTCTTTGTCTCTCACATTCTCTTAATCTTTTTGTCTCAATCGTCCTTCTACCTCTCTCAATCTCTCGAGGCTATAAAGGAGGTGGAGTCACCACTAAAGGTCTTGAATCAGCATGCTACACCTGACTCATCATTTATTTCATCAACTTTTAGTGAGGGTTTGAATGATGAACTTGTTAATAAGGGTGTTGATAACAACGTAGAAGAGCAAGGAAATACCAAGAAATAATGAGTTTTGAATATTTTATAGCTACTTGTTTTTTTTTTTGCTTTGATTTTATGTTAAGGAGATACCTATTTGAGAGAGAAAGATGGTATTTTTGTGTCTGTTTGATGTAACACTACAAGTTACGCCCTCCTTTTCAAGCAATGATAAGAAGATCGAAGTGAATTTCCTTTTGTTATGTGGCTAATTAAAGGGTACTACATTGGTGGTCTGCGTGTTGCCACTAGCCCAACAAATTATTTTTACCCTGAAAAAAAAGATAATCATGTTTGTAAAGAATTATAAGAAATTTAATAATTAGGTTAAATCTTGATTAATTTAATAATATCATAAAAATTTAAGATAACAACAACAAACAAATAAATAAAATATATTGTTCTGAACAAAGTTGGGCTAGCATGTGAAACTCGTGATTTGAACATAAGATATGTTCAAATCACTTGTCTATTGTGCATTGTAGGTAATAAAATTGAGATAATTTAATAGAAAAAGAAATTGATGATAAATAAAAATGAAACCTAAAAAAACAGGAGATAAATGTAAATTGATATATTAATATCGCAACACGGGTCATTTACCTAGTCGTGTTTAATAAAATTATTTATTACAATCAAGGTGTAATAGAAATTGACAAACACATAAAATTTATTTAAAAAATAGCTTGCAATACTGCATGTATTAAAAATATTATAAGAAAATAAACATTTTAATTCTAAAAAATAAATTTAATCTATATAAAATAAAAAAGATTATTACAAATAAATCATACTAGCCTCTTCAAAAATTAAATACACCTATATAATTAAAAAATAATCACTATTTAAAAAACTAAATAAGCAAAAAAAATCACATAGAGGGGTATTGGTTAAAATATAAAATTAAAATTATTTTTAAAAAATACATATAAAAAATTATTAATTAAAACAAATCAAAATAAAAAAAATAAAAAATATAACGAGGTCGAGTGTTGGAAGGTCTGGTAAGTCAGGCCAAATGATGACGAGCTTTTATTTTTTAAGTTAATAGGGCGGAGTTGTCCCAATTTATTTTGGAAAAAATAGATGACGCGTTGTTTGAATTCTCTAAATTCCGGTCATTGTGACGACCGAAAAAACATGGTTCACGTTTGTTTTCCTCCCAAAATCTATTTTAAACCAAATTTTGACTCAAAACACCTAGAAAACACTTGAATCTTGTTAAACTAATCCATTGCCTCCAAGCACACAAAAAACGCCTCAAAATACAAAACCAACCCCAAACAAAAAATCTTCCCAAAATCCTGTCTATTTTTATTTGCACTTTCAAGGTAAAGAACAACATTGAATTTGAACTTCTCTAGCCATATACGACCATTTAACTCAAAAATCAACTAGTTTAGTGGCTGAAATAGTCTCCAACAACAACTTTATCTTTTAATGCTAGTATCCGGCTAGACCCTCTCTCTTATCCTATAAAAAAAGGATAAAAAATAAAAAAATAAAGTTTGGTATCAAAATTAGATTTTTAAAAATTAAAGGGATCAATTACATAAAATCTAAAAAAAAATAGGGAATTAAAATGAACTTTTCATATAAAATTCAAATCCGTCACCTATTTTACCTTCATTTATGACTTCAATCCTCTTTTCTTCAAGTCAACTTTCCCTAGTCTAAATTTAAAATGACTTAATTATGCAAAGTAAAAGTTTGAATTTTTAAAAAATAAAAAAATATTATTTTAATTCATAATAATATGTGAGATTGTGAAAAATAATTAATGCACAGTAAAAATAAGAAGCAGTATATAGCTATGAAATGAATGAAGTATGATCGGGCAAATTATACATTTTGCAGGTCAACTTAAGCTACTATGATTTCATATTAAGGAAGTAAATTCTATTCAATCATTTGTTGTATCTGAAAGTGAATAAAAGTTACACATGGTAAAGCAAATTCTTGTAAATTTCTCTCAAGATTAAATATAATTTACCTCACGTAAGCTAAAGTTGTTACAAATTTAATGTTGGAGATTTTCTTGACGTTCAAAATAAGTAAGGTTTTACATGTTATATAAAAATTGAGTTCATGCTTATTTTTGTTTCGCAATGTGTTTGAAAA
>Ga0325414_1007591_pt1 | contig 11486 bp, 11 predicted proteins | sample PopdelMetagenome_8_FD_206183 | JGI IMG/M metagenome (GOLD analysis project Ga0325414, IMG submission 206183) | Populus deltoides microbial communities from Bellville, Georgia, United States - Leaf-PdKOR-R3 | ecosystem: Host-associated > Plants > Phyllosphere > Phylloplane/Leaf | place: USA... | reverse complement strand
ATGCATGCCTCCACCACCATCTGTGGTCCTCAGCAGCAAGTTGTAAATGGATCAATGCCACCGTAATTAAAGCAGTGACTATCAGAAGAGCAATACAGATGATGAACAAGAAGCTGTAAATGGTATAAATCCTGTGACCCCACACACTAGCAAAGATGTAGTAAAGCTCGGTGTATACAAGAATGAATGGCAGAAATCCCGCAATTGCCATTTGACGAACTGTTCGCCGATACCATCGCAATGGTGGAATCTCTCTGGGATATTCGGCGGCGCGACAAGGAGCTTGGAACTCGGCCTTGCTATTCTTCCCACCTTAACCGATCAAAGGAGATGACACAAGTCTCCATATAAGAGCTATCACGAGCTGCTGTGGCAGTATAAGCAACTGACTGATCAAAATGAATATAATCAACCAAGGACACAACTCTTACTTGACAAAGTCATATTGTACAAAGGATTCGCAAGACTGCAGCAAGAAGAAGAACTGCCATGCATGGATTTGTAACGGAATTCCGATGGACCTCTAAATTTGAAGGTAACCCATTCTGAGAGATTCAATTCTAACCTAGCAAGCGATTCCTAGATCATAATAGCGGTAGGTTTCGCTGAAAACTCGAACAAAGCATTAGTGATCTCTAACATTACCGTGTCTAAGAAAAATGATGACAGCAAGTTGATTGTTTTGAGCTTTTGACGTGGGACGTCAAAAGGAGCTTTTCAAGTTTTCTCTAACAAAAATTTTTAAAAAAAAATTACTTTCAATTATATTATTAAATAAATGCTTAAAACTGAATGATTTTTTTTTATGCAAGCAGATGCACGATAAAGATAGCAACAAGTAAGAAAGACAGATAATGGAACGAAAACCAAAAAGAATTATCACACTTTATTTCTGAAATAGAGTTTAAATAAGACCGAAACCAAGAAAGAAAAATCAAAATTTCTGAACAAAATGGAAACTTAAAGAAAAACTAAAAAAAAAAAATTCAAAGAAAAATAACAAAATTAGCTCAAGTAGCATTTTTTAGTAGGGATTTTTATGAAACATTTGCTCAAATATTTAATTATAAACGCAGTTTATTAATACTTGGTTTTTATAGGGTTTCATTAAAACTACTTGATTTGATTCTTGTTGTGATAAATTCAATCACTCAAGTATTTGTAAGACAACAAAACAAATTTAAATTGAAGGCATTTCCATTGATGCTTGCTGCCAACCAGAAAATGTACAGAAACCAACATAACAAAAGGATGCATGCATGCATGCATGCCAGCCAGCCAGCAGGGCTTGAACGAAATCATTGAAACATTCTCACTACGCCATAAAAATCAAAAGCATCAGACATTACCACACTAAAAATCCCTTAGATACACTCACTGTGCTTCCATCAAACTCATATAGGATGATGCAGGGATGTACTAGCCTGGAGCAAGCCAAACAAAATTGGATAAGCAGCTCTATTTCACATGCTATTACTAATAACCTAAAAAAAATTGTCACGGATCATGTACAACAAGATTCCTCTTCCACCAGATCAGACAGGTGAATAAAGAAAAACCCTAAGAATACACTGCCTGAAAAATTACAATTATGGTGAAATTTAAATACAACTTGCCAAGGGAGAGGAAGGGAAGACATCACCAATGAAAACCAAACACACCTTTCAATGCATGCAGCTATGCGACGGGGCATGCCCACTCCCCGGATCAGTTTAAATATATTACCAATATCAGTTGTTTAATAGGTAACCAATATCAGTTGCTCCTTCCGTCCACAAAGAAGAATAAACTCTATCATGAAGAAACCTGCAGCATGTTGTCACCACCATGAAAAATCTTCAGTCAGTTCAAGCAGATATGGGCTCATAAGGGTATGATAGCCATGGGTGCTTCAGAGCCTCGGATGCAGAAGGGCGTTTCTTTGGGTTTACTTCAAGCAAATGAGAAACAAAGTCAATGAAGCCTTGGTCCCCCATTGGCAAACGGTGCCTCAGGGATGTCTTCTTAGGTATCAGGTACTCCAGCCTGCTAGTATCCTGAAGATTAGAGAGAATATAAAATATTAGCACAAACCAAACATATCATATCCATATTTAAAGTTTGACATCCTAATAGTAATTTTTGAACTCTAAAAACTACAAGCAACTACATCACCGGTAGCAAAACAAAAGAATGTTTACCTGATTTCGCTCATAAAGCATGTGATTCTTGGTAAAATACTTGTATGTATCTCGTCCCTTTGCTAGCATGTTTTGATCAATGGGACCTATAATTCCAATAACTCGTGCAAGTAACGTTGCTGGTGAATCATTTTGGAATAGGACCTGAAACAGAAGTTTCATTTTAGCCAAATGGTACCAGGGAAACAGCTAGGAAACCAAATTATGGAAGGTCCAAAGCATCCTCGCTTCAAATGGTGTTAGAAAATTGTTCAAGCAGAAGAAAAGATCTCCAGATCGATTAGCCCTTACAGAAACTACTCAAGTATATCTCTGAAAGAAATATATGTTGAGGTTCAATTGATCAGAATATAAATAAGTTTCCCCCATGGACAGAATAAATAAATAAATGCATCACAACATCAATATGAGGGTGACATTTAAATTGATAAGAATACCAAAAATATGTATGCAGCCATAAAAAGAAGAAATTTAGGAAGAAATATAGCTCTCTCTCTCTCTATGTGATTTTCAGAACCTCAGCTGCACCTGCTTGTCAGCATTAATTCCATTGTTCTTTCCTATCTTTTGCATTTCAGAACTATGTTCTCATATCCCAACCTTTTCACCTTGAACTCTAGCTTCCCAAATCTCCAAAACTAATGGTATAAACACAACCTTTTCTAACTTAGTCACGTATACTATGTTCTGCTCCCTAAAAAGCTCTACAAGGTTTTCACCTCACAAAGTACGTTTGACAAACCATCTTCACACAAAACCATCTCAATTCATAAAACACAATGACCACTGTCTTTTGGCCAAGTCCCTCAAGGAATATATTCTTCAGTTTTATATGACAAGTCCTAGTAATTATATGCATGCGTGTGATATCATTCTTCAGCAAGTAGTCTTTATGCATTCTCCATAAGTTGGGAAATTAAAATAAAACTCCATGCATGGTTGCTTTGGGCATATTTCCTCATGGATAACTCTCCCACATATTTATGTGACAAATCAGTAATTTTCAGCGAGAAAGGGATCCAAAGTGTTTATGAAGAAATCTCTTTCATACTCAAAGTAACTTGTGCATTCACTCATTGATTGGGAAATTATATGAAACTCTACCTCTGCATGCATATGGAGCACCTTGGCTTAGTTAAAAAAAAAACAAATAGAAAGGAAAGGAAGAAAAGACTACAAAAGTTGTACAAAGACAATGAGATAAACAGATGCATAGACAACAAATACATAGCACCACGCCCCTGCTATTCTTACAATTTCCTCCAGGGCATGAAACTTATTGGGTAAATTAGTAATGGGAAAAACTTACATTGCCAGTGCAAAGCTCTGCCAAAATGCAGCCAAGTGACCAAACATCTATCTTCTTGTCATACGGAAGTCCTAGGATAACTTCTGGTGCACGATACGACCTGGATTGAACATAGGAGCACAGATGATCTGTCTCAAAACAGCTACTCCCAAGATCAATGACTTTCACCTCACATCTACTATAGCTTTTCACCAATATATTCTCAGGCTTCAAATCACAGTGTATAAGACCAAGGCCATGCAAAAACTGAAGTGCCTCCAAACATTGAGTGGTAATTGACTGCATAGAGAATTTCAAAACGTTTATAGACCAGCATGCATCAAAAATAATATATTCTCTTCTTTTGTTTTTGGCAACGAGATAAAAAATTGAAAAGGCGCCAAGTAATTAATATATAATTTTTGGAATGTCAAAAGGATAGAACTCCTAGGAAGAAAATGGCACACAACAAACCTGCAATCTTGGCATTGTGAAGTAAACCTCCCCTCCTGATTCTCTATTGAACTTATGAAACTCATATAAGTTTGCCTTCAGAAGCTCACATACGATTAGCAAATGCTCCTGCAAAGCAAATAGGAGTTGCAAGGTAATCTATTTAGCTTGCATTGAGGTGTTATCATGAACTTCACCCTCATGAAATCAAATCAAAGCTTCATTTGTAGATTCATGTATTGTAATTGAAAAGGCATTCACTGATATATATATATATGGCTATTAATTTTTCATTCTCAGTTCATTTTAATATGATGTTTACAAAACCAATGCCCCTACATCTAGTGGTCGGGAGCGAGTGGTCCAACCGCTCAACCAAGGTTCAATCACTAGCACCAACAAGAACAATAAAGAAACGATGCCACATGTCAAAAACTAACCATGGTTTGATAATTACTTAACCCTAGGACATAAATAGCCAAAACATATTGTAGAGGGATATAGTAAACCAAAAACATTTACAGGGACATGGTAAACCTAATCAACATGCTACATGGACATTTTTTAGCTTTGATCCATTTGTAGTGCATTACATGAAACAGTGAAGAGAAGAATCAGTGACCCAATAGAATTTCTTACCCAACTAAAATTAGCACAAGATAACAAGTAGGGTAGGATACCAATAGCTGCACTAGACCATCTACTGCGATAAAATACTAAATCATTGAAACAAAATACAAAAAGGAAATCAAGAAAGCCAAGCATACATCCACTTACTCGGTAGTAGAAGTAATCATACAATCTGAGAATGTGGTACTTGTCAGCAGGATCATGCTTGTTGACATACTTAAGAAGCTTTATCTCATCAAGACTTTGATCAAAGAAGTCCTTGTTGTTTTTTATAATTTTCACACAAACATCAATGCCTGTGTGCAGATCATGTGCTTGTATAGCTTTACTAAAAGCAGCTGACCCAAGATACTCAGTAACATGATAACGGCCAGCAATGACAGAATTCAAAACGACATGGAAGTTCTTGTCCTCCTCAAAGCCAGTTCTGACCAACAAAAGCAGTTTGGGAAAGTCTGTTAGAATCAAGCTAATCAACGAGAAGCAGAGTTCAAATGAAAAGGTCACTCGATTAACAATCAAACATTAATTAAAACAAAACAAATAGGTATCCAAAATTTCAGAATACGCCAGAATAAAGGGAGAAAAACACATACTATAAGGGCAATTCACCCCAAAAAAAAAAATTACATATTAATCCACTTGAAAATAAGACATCATCCAGCTCCAATATTAGAAGTATTTGTCACAAAATTCAGCAAGCCAACAATTATTTCACAAAATAAAAGAAGGGGAAGGGCATGCCTAACTAAACATCACAAGCGCACACCTCACTTCAGCAGCGGTTGCTGGGATAGAGTGAGGCAGCAAGGTGATAGGGGCAGATGGAAATGGAAACTTTAGAAAATGAAGGATGGATAAAAAGTTATCATGATGTCTAGTTGACACAAGACATAAATAAATGCAAGATTTTTAATGTTGGCAACAAAATGCGCCCACCTGGGATTTGAATATCCACTTTTAGGGACAAGTTTTAATCGATCCTAACCAAACATTGAACAAAATAAACTTATTCTATCATCCCATATATCCAGACCACCAAAAAGTTCAACCAGTCCATGAATGTCTAACCTAGAGAGCATAACCATAATAATTCTGAAACGAAAGGGATAAATTACAAAAAGTACCACAAGTGCACCAAGGACACTAATAGCGGACACAGGTGTTTTCATTCACCAAGGATGCTAACAGAGAAGTTAGATATCTGTATTCCAACTTTTAATAATAATACATCCAGCAAGAATGTTGTAATCAAGGGGGTTGAGAAATGAAAGGATTCACAAGCCTTATAAATCCTTGATTTTAAATTTTTGTTCTTCTAAACACCATTATTTTGCCACCAAATGACTCCAACAATATAGATACACTTAAAACTAGATTAGCAATTTTTTAAAATCTAAGGTAGTGTTTGGCATTGTGGTAGCGATTGTTTTTCAAAATGATTTTCACTTGGAAATGTATCAAAATAATATTTATTCATTTTTTAAAATTCATTATGGACATCAACACATCAAAACGATCCAAAAACACCAAAAAAAACAATTTTTTTATAAAACACGGCCACGCTGCAAAACCAAACGGGGCCTAAATACATCTAATGATAGCTACAAGGAAGGAAGTAAACAAAAACTAGGAGTAAATTGCATGCAAGATAGATAAGACTCTTTTTTCAGTACTTGCAGTGTTTCTTGTTTTTCGTTTCCTTATTCGTGCCACAATAGCTAAATGGAGATTGAAGCTTAGTTGTGCGGGTCAGAGTCTGTAATCTTGTTGATATATATAAGATTCACAAGTAAGATGTTATCAGTCGATCAAAACTAGAAAGGCAAGGTTGCAGTTGTCATTTCAGTAAGTGTTACAATTCAATCATTACACAACTAGAAAGGCAAGGTTGCAGGTGTCATTTCAGTAAGTGTTACAATTCAATCATTACACACTCAAAAGCGCCCCTTATGTATCCAATTGTTCCTATTTGTTCCATCCAATATTTCTGGCCTTTATTCTTGTGTTAGTTCTTTTCCACAAAATAATTTACATGGCTCTTTCAAATATTGTGTAATGAAGGATTAGGAACCACATGATCTTAAATTCCTAGAATTTGGACAAAAGGAAAACTAAACATTTTGATTAATCTGGTAGATGAGGTTCCCCTTACAGGATAGCACCCGCATGATCAATTTCTAATGATAATGAAGAGAGGAAGAATATTTTTGCTGGTTCAGAATAACCTCACAAACAGTTCACCCCTCCCAATCCTTGATGTAGGAAAGAAGACCAGAATCTCCATAAATGGTGTGCTTGTTTTGTTTACTCATGATCACTTCTTTGGTTATTAGAAAGTAACAAAAAATCAAAAGAGATCAACTTAGGTGCTGATAAACATTTAAGACGAAAAATGTTGAAGATATCATGAGAATAATGAGTACACAGAAGGAAGAAAACATAACGAGGCAGGAGAGAAAGAGCACAAGAATCCTGTATGATAAGTTGCAAATCATTAGTTACTCTGAGGACATTGGGAGGGCAGGGGGGTGTTAGAGAGAGAGTGTGTGACAGAGTAGTGAAAGGAAATAACACTCTAGTATGTGAAGTAGAGGCATCTTATCAATATCGAAATAAATAAAAGTGCCAAGAGCCCAAGCTGAGTAATGCATAAGTTTGCAACCAGAAATCACTAAATTTTTTTTTTTTTTTTTAATAAACTCTTCAAAGCAGAACATACCTGTTTTTCCTATGCACAATCTTAAGGTTGAAAGTTTCAAATTCCTCCTCTTGAGCCTTGATTTGCCTTACTTGTTCTTGAACAGCAGCAGCCTCTTCATCCTCAAAGGATGCCCCGGGATCTTCTTCCCTCACACTGCCAATCTTCTCATCTTGTTCCTTCATGGCACACTCTGGTTCTGCATAACCATAATTTGAGAGAGAAGAGGGGCTAGAATTTGCTGATCCAACAGCATTCATATTATTTTCATCCCTGGAACTTTTAACAGTTGAGGAATCACTGCTTTTCCGCTGCCATGTACCATGCATGTCATCAGGCCCCATCAAAGCATTCAAGCGATCATTAGTTTCTTCACTGACAGCAGCATTGCAGTTGTTTGACCATAAAGATTTACTAGGGCCTTTCTGCGGCAACTGTTCACCCCTCAGTGGTGGGGGGAATGAAAACCCACCATCTGTATGATTTTTACCTTGAGCACGCACATCTCTGTCACTCCCAACCACATATTTACTGGAATCATATTTATCGAGTTTCTTCTTGTCCCTGTTTTGTTTATCAACATATTTTTTTTCTGAGTCATGGTGAGAAGATCTAGATCCACCAACTCCAACATCATGATCATGAAAGTACTCTAGATCCCCTTCACTGCTGCCTCCAACCAAACTTTCCCGTATTTCACTTCCAATATCAGCAGCATCGCTGTTGATACCCACACCAATCGATCTAACTGAACCATGTTGATCGTCATCCATACAAATATCATCTAAACGTGGCCTTCCACACTCATCCAAGACCTTCCCATCTCCTATCATGATGAGTTCATTTGTTTGCGTGACAAACCCCTGCCAGACAGGTTCTGCTCGCATCAAATTTAGTTCTTCTTCATCCATCAACTGCCCATCATATTGAGCTATTAAATCACTCTCATTAGTTCTCCCATACATTTCTGCCACCGACAATCCTATAGGATCATCTGATGCTGTCACTGGTTCGACATTTTTTTCTTGAAATAGCTGCTCACCAGAAAAGTAAGAATCCTCCTCAGCAAAAGATTGATCATCATCTTCATCTTTGGTTGGAACTCTATCCTGTGGGTCTGGAACACTCCCATGCCCAGTACCCTTTTCATTGTCACTTGGGTAATCAACTTCATGAGCCAGAAACCAGGCCTCATCCTCGATAGGTTGTCTCATGTATCCAACATCATCGTCGTCATCATATTCATCGGAATCCCAATACTCATTTGGATAATCAATGGATTCGCTTAATCCATCACCAACAGTAGCAAAACCAGAAACTAGATCAGATGTATCCTCAGCAATCCCCTGACTTACAGATAGCCAACTGCCTCCTGCAATCCTTTTTCCACCTGGATCATCAATTACCAAGAAAAATTGTGGGAAAATCACCAAAAAGAAAAGGAAAGAAACTGTGTACAAAATGAACAAGAAACAAGCGATCTGAATTTATTTCACTATTTAGTTAGCATTAACTCGTTTAATAAAACACAACCATTATACTATATGTTTTCTGTTTTACACCAACATGCCATTGGAAACCAGAAAGAAAAAAGGATTGGTGTTCCAAAACCCAAAAATTACAAGATGAGCTTCAGTGCTCCAAATGAGAGCTCCCAAATCATTAAAGAGCTGAAAGTGCAGATACAAATATGAATATGCTTGGAGGATAGTGTTCATGCTATAATCTCTACTTTTTAGCAAATCTAGTGTCTCAAGTCAAAAGAGGCAAAATGGATCTCTATATACAGGTGGCAATAAAAACTTAGCACATTAACATGCCTTTGTCCCTTTATGTGGTAAAACTATAAATGACTAAGGCACCCCACACTCTCACAACTGAGTCACAACTATGCCTTTTCATGAATATGAAAGAAAACAGTCCCATAAAGTTTCAGTCAACATAAGATGTAAGCACCTAACTTCTTTCGTAGTGAAATAGAAACTTTTTTTATTTGTCTTAAAGAGAAGACGGTAGTTTCATGACATCAAGGAAAGTATAAAAAAACAAGTACATAGTATCTTATCAATAAGTTTCCACTACTCCTAAACTAGCAAGCCATCTTTAATGTTAAAATAATACCCTGATATGTTGAAAATAGTAGAATGCTCTGCGCAAAGTGAATTTCAATGTTGATGGAAAACAAAATTTCTCTCTCTTTTCTTCCTTTTTTTTTTAAATCGATAAACAATTACTGCAAAAACTCTAAACCCGCTGGAAAAAAACAGTGAGAGGTCATATAATTACACTCATAATATGGGCTGACCTGAAGAATTGATTTCTTGCCCGACAGGAACGTCAAGATAGGAACCTATAAGGTAGCTATTATCAGCACTGATGACCTTTGAACTTGGCCCATCACGCTCAAACTTTTCCTGCCAATTGATCAATGGCTTATCCTCCGACTTGAGTTTAACTGGCGGAAGCCTAGGATATTCTTCCTTTGGAATATCAGATGCAAGAGAAAACCCTAAGCCACTTAAATTATTCTGCTCTGTGCTCCCTTGAGACTTTCCAATGAACAAAGTTCTTCCAACCTCATCCACCTGTTCTTTAATAGCTGCTCTAACATCACTTGTATCTGCTTTCTTCTTTCCATCTCTTTTGTCTGAACTTGAAGTGATACCATAGCTGGTCAATACATCGCCCTTGGGGAACGGAAAAACAGTCTTGACAGAATAATCTTTCCACAGGTCCGAGGAAGAACTTGTGGGCTCCTCATTTTTAGACCATGGGTTATCTGCAGAGAATGCAACAGTAGGTCTAAGTTCCCGATCAAGTTCCTTCAATTCATTAGCTTGAATTTTGTTATACTTGGATTCCACATTGACATTAATAGTACTATTGTTTCCAAGCCATGGACTTTTATTTTCACCAGGAAAGATAATCTCCTCTCCTGATTTGGCATTTGCTCTAGCAGAGAAGTTACTGGTGCTAGTACCAACATCATTCTTGTAGGGATTTGAAGGACCATTGCTTGGATTAAAGTTCCATGAATACAAATCAAGCAAAGTATCATCTGAATCAATTGGTTCATTATTTTTACTACCCCGTTCCCCAACAGAAGCAGAATTTCTCCATTTGGTTTCAGGCCCATTTCTATCCACCCCACACTCTATTTCTTTCACAATAAGTTCCTTAGAAATTTCACCACTATTTTGAGAACCTGAACCTGGAGTATGACTTGCCAATTTTCCCCCATTCTCTTCTTCCACCACTTTCCCCAAATCATTATCTTCAAGGGTAAGTTTTTGAAGGAATCCATTCAAATCAGGGCGTTTACTAAGCTCACTGCGCAATGCTGCCTCCGCTCTCGTGAACCGATTTCTCCTCAGAAAGTCAAGAATCACATCAACAGAGCTTGTCTCCGCCATAATCAACTTCTATAAACCAATTATCAGGTACTAGAAAGACAAATTCAGCAAACCTGAAACAAAACAAGCAAACCAAATAAACCAAAGAAAAATAAACCCACTAAACCAAAAAACCAAACCAACACTTAACTTCATCAAAGAAACAAACTTTAACAGATTTTAACACTCATTCACTTACCAAACAACAAAACATCCTATATTGCTCAAAACCAAACAATAAACCAAACCCGCAACCTCATTCAAATTTCTCCTTTTCCATCACTATTCATTTAAAAAGCCCCAAACTTTTCAAATCCAAAAACTCACTCATATTTCCAACATCAACGCATTAAACCAAAACAAAAACCCTAACTATCCTCCCAAACAACAAATCACGACATTAAGAGATCCAAAACTCTTTAACCCACAATATTAAAAACCTGAAACATCACATTTGACAAACAAACTTCAAGATTCAAAAAAAGAAACCTTTAATCCACAAGATTCATAAAACAAAAACAAAATACTCATTTTTTTCCACTTACAGATCGAAGCTGGCTCAAGAGAAAAGAAAGAAGCTTTCTTTAGTGTAGATTCCATAGCCAATCTCGTATTAACATAAAACAAAGCACTTACGATTTTGGATTTGTGGGGTTTTTTGTTTTTTGTCTAATTTTTTAGGGGGTCTCTTTTTTTGGGGGGTTTTCTAATATTTTTGGCCTGCAATTTTTCTCTCAGGCCTGTTAATGGTAGCTAAAGCTTTGTTTTTTTGTAATAATAATAAAAAACTTGAGTTATGATACTGTGTTTTCAAGTGAGCTTCTGGTTGCCTCGAGATTCTA
>Ga0325414_1007588_pt1 | contig 11488 bp, 10 predicted proteins | sample PopdelMetagenome_8_FD_206183 | JGI IMG/M metagenome (GOLD analysis project Ga0325414, IMG submission 206183) | Populus deltoides microbial communities from Bellville, Georgia, United States - Leaf-PdKOR-R3 | ecosystem: Host-associated > Plants > Phyllosphere > Phylloplane/Leaf | place: USA... | reverse complement strand
TTTTCCTCACTCAAGGATATGTTTTATAATAACCATATCAACAACCAATAAGTCTTTCTTTCAGTCATTTCTTAGTACTTTATGTTTTTCTCATTTCACTCATTATTATTGTCGTTCTTTGTCCAATCCTATTTATCAATCCTTTTTTTATATTTGGACTGTCACTGTCCAACTGTTACTGCCTCATTTTTGAACTGTTACTGTCTGACCTCTCCTCAGATTTTTTAACTATATCTGGAGTTATAGAACTCCAATTTAAGCAAAATTTGTGTCGTTGGAAAGATAAGACATGAGGCTACAAGTTCTATGATTTGAGGAGAACTCATTTCTGCCTTTAAGATAGTCAAAATCGCTCATCAACAAACACTTGGACTATTACTGTCCATTTTTTGAACTGTAACTGTCTGACCTCTCCTCGGATTTTTAACTATATCTGGAGTTATAGAACTCCGATTCAAGCAAAATTTATGTCGTTGGAAAGATAAGACATGAGGCTACAAGTTATATAATTTGAGGAGAACCCAATTCTGCCTCTAAGATAGTCAAAATCGGTCATTAACAAACACTTGGACTGTTACTGTCCAATTGTTACTATCTATTTTTGAACTGTTACTGTCTGACCTCTTCTTAGATTTTTAACTATCTCTGGAGTTAGAGAACTCAAATCTATAATTTAACATCCAGGCATCAATTCATAATCGACTTTATAATAACTCATAAGACCATGTTTAGAATATCTTACCCGATACGAATCAAAGTCTCGATCCCTCATTTTCTTTTTAATGACAGCCGACTCGACCCTCTTCTCTTCTTGTTCAATTTTTTCTTGTTAATCCCTTGCCTACCAGTGTTTATTTTTATCTATAACCCTAAATCTTGGATGGGTTCTTGAAATTTGGTGTTTCTCTCTTAATCTGTAAAAATAGATACCAAAACTCCCTCTTTTCTTTCTTCACGATAGTTGCAGATCTGTTGTTGGTAAGAAGAATAGTATTTATGCTGTATAATTATTCTTATTTGCATTTAGACCCTCTTCTTTTTACCACAACAAATCGTCTACCACTATAAGATTTAACAGTTTTACCGATGGAATTTTTCCATCGGCATAAGACACATATTCCGTCAGTAATTAATTTACCGACAACATCACCGACAGAAATGCTTCGTCGGTGAATCTTTCATCGGTAATTTTTTATCTGTTGGTAATAAAAAAAATTACCCGCTTCATTTCGTCGGTATATCCCTCGGTAATAATATTTTTTTATTACCAATGGATTTACCGACGGATATACCGACGGAAATTCCATCGGTAATTATTTATAAACATTTTTAAAAAAATTCATTTTATAAAATTATAAAATAATTAAATTAACATAAATCAACACTGTATATTATATACTCAAAATGCTTGGGAAAAAAAATCAATTCAAACAAATAAATAAAATGAAAAAAATAAATTCAACTAAAAAAATTCATATGAAAAAAATGAAGTTGCAATTGCTAAAAATTTAAAAATCCTATAAATAAATCAACTAAAAATTAGTCTCATATGAAAAAAAAATCTCACAACAAAATTTATACAATTATTAAAAACAAAAACAATTAAAAATAAAATAAAAAACAAATATAGTGAAAAAAATCATGAAAAAAGAAGAAAAAAATATCACCTTAATGTAGTTGCAAGTGAAGCTAAGGAGAGAGAAAAAATTTCGTAAAGCATATTAATTAAAAAAAACTAAGAGGAAAAAAGAAGAAAGAAGAAGAAGACATACCCGAGCATGGAAGAAAAGAGAAGGAGATGAGGAGAGAAAAGAAAAGAAAGAAATAGATATTAATGTTTTTTACATATAGTGAAGAAGAAAAAGAAGAAGAAGAAGAATTATAAGAAATGAGTATGTTTCTTGTGAAATAAGGGCATTTAGGCTTTTCATTGAGGCGCATTAGCGATGGATTTACCGATGGATAATTGAATATTAATATTTTTTTAATTATTTCATCGGTAATTCCATCGGTAATATTTAATTTAAATTTTCAATTTTGCAAAAAGTTTTCAGAAACCGCCAACAATTACCGATGATTTTTCAATCCGTCGGTGATTCCGTCTGTAATATTTAAATGAAAATTTTAAATCAATTGATTTTTTTCAGAAAACCGTCAAATAACACCGACGACTTTTCAATCCGTCGATGATTTTATCCATAAAGAACAACAATTAACAGTGCAATTGGAAGGTGAACAATTCTGAAGCTCTCTGGAAAATACTTCCGTCGGTGATTCCCTTTGTAATTGACATGATGAACAATGTTTACAGTTTACTAACGGATTTACCAACGGATTTACCGACGAAATAAATTCCGTTGGTAATGCTGTTGGTAAAAATGACACGTCATCATTTTTTTTTGCTTTGTTTTAATTTTTTTCCAACAGTAATTCCCTCGGTATATACCGAGGGAAAATTTCTGTAGGTAAAATCCCTCAGAAATTTACCGACAAAAATATTCCCTTGGTATTTCCGTTTGTATTTATCGATTTTCTAGTAGTGTACCTTGTTCGGATGTCCTTAAACATACAAGAGTTAAGCCAAAAAATAACAATAGAAAATAAAGCAATGGTTATTTAGGAGATCGACAATAAATTATAATTTAAAGATGGAACAACTAAAACGATATCTAAACTCAAGTCATTAGAGAGAGTTACTAATCCTTCCCCTCTAACTAGATTTGAACTGTCATTGACAGTGGAAACAAATTGTTTGAAGGATGGTTTTGATTAATGAGACTTTAGTAGAATCAAATGTCATGTGGTTAAATGCACCAAAATCAATTATTCATGCACTATTAGAAATAGGCGCAGAAACATTAAAAAAACTTACCGCTGTCATATGAAACCTTCCCAGCAGTATTAATTTTGCCATATGTTTCGACAATTGTTGTAGTAGGGGCTGTCATCATTGGGTGCTTCTTTCATGGATCACAATTATGATCCCACCAGTCTGGATATCCCACCAGTTCAAAGCATTTGCTTTTAGTTTGGCCGTTGTGATCACAGTGACTGGATTTGTATTTAGATTTATCAACCCATTCTTCTGATGATTATACCTTATTCTCTCTTGCTGATACTTGCCAAATCGGTTTTGGGCCACCATTGCTGAGGTTTCAAAGTGTTCTGTTTCTCCGTTCATCATTGTACTTCGAATGGATTCACAACAGATTAGTGCATAACACTCTTCTAGTTTAGGAACTGGTTCCTTTCTCAGAATTTCTCCACAGATTTGTTTGAAGTCATCATCTAATCTAGCAAGAAAGATATGCACCCTCTATCGCTGGACTAGTTTTTAGGATTCAACATCTTTCTCACTCTTCATGATCACCTTATCACGGTGATCTAATTTACCAAAGATCTCAGTCAGTTTCCCATAATACACAGATAATGTTCTGCCCCTTTGTTTGGCAGAGAACACCTTCTTGTTTAAGGCAAAGACTTGCAGCTCATCTGTTCCATCATAGAAAGCTTTAGAGAGAGCTTTTCAAATATCATGGGCAATAGGTAAGTGCAGGTATCTCTTCATTATTTCTGGAGTCATAGACATTAAGAGCCATCTCTTGACTTTTTGATTATCTGCATACCATTTTTCGTATCCCTCTTCTTTCTCTGCAAGTGTCTGTGTACCACGAATGAAGGAGAGTTTCTCCTTCTCAGCAATATGCATTTCAATGATTTGAGACCACATGTCATAGTTTGTTTCATTGAGTAGAATCCTTGCATTAAACGAGGATCCTTCAGATTGAATAATAATTGGACCAAGTTTGTTACCAGAAGCTTCAACATCTTGTCTATTCATAGTGGCGTTTGAAAAAAAAAGAAGAAAGAAAGAAATAAGAAGAAGAACCTTTCGGGAGGCTCTAATACTAAGTTTGAATCAAATATTAAGAAGAGTTTATTATTTCTCTTGTTCTTAAATGAAGAATACATGGAAATATATGTAGTACTGGATCAACAAATCTGCCTATAATATTACTCCTATAACAAAGAAAGAAATAATATTGTTCCTATAATCAATCTATCCTACCATATACATTAATACTATAATTAGAAAAGAATCATGCAGAAAAGAAAACCTGCAAAATAGGAAAGAATCATAAAGAATCCTGCAGAGAAGGAAAGAATCATAATATTTCAACATCTTCACTAACAATATTTTTCTAACATTCTCCTATTTGGTCCATATGGCATCACATGAAAAGTGACAGTATCTTTATAGAGTTCAAAATATCTAGTATGTGGAAACACTCACACTTAAGTCAAGAATACAATATATGAATCATAGTGGTCATACTTGATAATGAAGTAATTCCTTCCATGTATTACAATACATTGCATCCTCAAAATAAACACTTAATGAGCAAATAAACTTTTTTAATAAACTTTCAATAAGTCATTTACACTTAACTTTATATATCCCAATAGATATGAAAAATAATATTTTATATGCACAAAACATCACTTTAGTCTCTAAAAATAACATAAAGAAAAATATCTAGACAATCAACTAAAACAAAATGAAGTCAAACATCAAATGGGGTAGCTAGACTTATATTATCCACATGATCTCTATATTGTTTTATCGGCAATACTTTAGTTATAGGATCCACGACCATTAACTCAGTGTTAATATACGCAATAAGCACTTCATGTTCCTTCACTTTCTCTTTTATAATAAGATATTTTATGTCGATATGCTTGTTTTGGCTTCCACTTTTATTACTCTTAGAGAATAACATTGCAGTCAAATTATCACAATATATCTTTATTGGTCATAATATGGAATTGACAACTATAAGACCAAAAATAAAATTTCTTTACTAGATTGTTTATGTCGTTGCTTCATAACATGTAATGAATTCTTCTTTCATAGTAGATGAAGCAGCAATAGTTTGCTTAGTACTTTTCCAAGACACAACTCCTCCAGCAAGAAGAAAAAAATATCCTGAAGTAGACTTTTTTGTATCTACATAACCAGTAAAATTCATGCCTGAATAACTAATCACCTCAAGGTGATTAATATGTTTGAAGTCAACTTGTGGTTCCTTGTAAATACCTAATGACTTTCTTAGCAACTTTCCAATGGTTCATTCTTGGATTACTTTGGAACTTTTCCAATATTCCTACTGCAAATGCCAAATCAGGTCTTGTATAGACTTATGCATACATCAAACTACCAACTATAAATGCACAGGGAATATTACTCATCTGCTCATTTTCCAATATATTTTTTGGGCATTGATTTTTATTGAATTTTTCCCTTTGACAATAGGTTCTATTGAAAGATCATAATTTGACATCCTGAATCTTTCCAAAACTTTTTCAATATAGACTTTTTGAGACAATTCTAAATATTCTTTGAGACCTGTCTCTGTGAATCTTTATACCAATGATATAAAAAGCTTTACTCAAATCCTTCGTATCAAATTTTTTAGAAAGAAATTGCTTTGTCTCATCTAGCAAACCCAAATCACTACTTGTAAGCACAATAACATCTATATATAGGAGAAGAAAGATATATTTTCTCCTACTAAACTTAATATATATAAATTGATCAACAATGTTCTTAACAAAACCATATGAGACTATAACATAGTGAAATTTAATGTACCACTATTGGGAGGCTTGCTTTAGTTTATATATAGATTTCTTTAGCTTACAAAACAAGTGTTTCTTTGTGTTAGCATAAAAACCTTTAGGTTGATTCATATATACCTTTTCTTCTAAATCTCAATTTAGAAATGTTGTTTTCACATTCATCTAATGTAACTCTAAATCAAAATAAGCTACTAATACCATTATTATTCTAAATGAATCCTTCTTATAAACTAGAGAGAAGGTTTCATGGTAATTTATGTCTTTTTTTAGTATAACTCTTAGCTACAAGTCTAGCTTTATATCGCTTGATATTACGAGAAACATCTCTTTTGGTTTTGTAAACCCATTTACAACTTAAGGCTTTAGATCCTTCTTATAATTCGACAACATCCTAAACATGAGTTTTAGACATAGACTCAATTTCTTTCTTTATGGCATTATACCATAGAACAAAGTTTTCTCAATTCATGCATTGTGAAAATGAATTTGGATGATCTTTAGATCTAACATCAAAGTTAGACTCTCGAAGATATACAACATAGTCATTAGAAATTGTTGGTCTCCTTGTTCTTGACGATCTTTTTAATTATTCATTTTTTTCATGTGGGTTTACTTCATCAAGAACTAATTGCTATTGAATTGGTTGCCCTTAAATTGGTTGTTGTTTAAAATTATCTAAATGATTTTCTTGAACAATAACCAATTGTTTTTTTATCTTTATACAACTCAGTTAAATCTTGTGTTTCTTCAAATTCTATCTTTCTAGTAAAATCACTCCCACTAAAATTAAAATCATCAAGAAATTTAGCATTTATTGCCTCTACTATTCTTATAGTATGAGAAGGGTAATAAAACATATATCCTTTATAGTTCACTACATAACCAATGAAATATCTACTAGATGTTCTTGGGTCCAATTTCTTTAATTAAGGATTATAAATCCTTACATCAACAAGATAACCCCATACATGTTTATGATTTAAATCGGGCTTCCATCCATTCCATAATTTAAAAGCTGTCTTAGGTACAACTTTGGATGAAACTCTATTTAAAATATACACAACATTCTTTAGTGCTTCACTCTATAAGGATAATGGTAGATTAAAATTACAAATCATGCTCCTTATTATGTCTATAAGTGTACGGTTCATTCTTTTAGCTACACTATTTTGTTGTGGTGTGTCAAATATTATATATTGTGCAATAATACCTTTGTCTTCAAGGAATTTTGTAAATGGACCCGACATTTATCCTTTTTCTATATACATACCATAATACTCTCCACCTCTATTTGAGTTTACAATCTTTATGGTCTTTTCTTTTTATTTCTCAACCTCAGCCTTATAGGTCTTAAAAGCATCAAAATTTTCAACCTTATCAAATAAGAGATAAAGATACATAAATCAATAATGGTCATCAATAAATGAGATAAAATATCTTTGACCTTTCGAAAATGGAGCATTAAATAGTATACAAATGTTAGTATGTATGATTTCTAAAATTTGTTAGCTTCTCATGGCAGCTTTAGTAGTCTTGTTAGTTTGATTTCCCTTTATGTAATTTACACAAGTACCAAAATCAGTAAAATCAAGAGTGCTTAAAACTTTATCATTCACTAATCTTTTAATTCTTTTAATAGAGATATGAATTAATCTTTTATGCCATAACATAGAGGAATTCTCATCAATTTTGCTCCAATTAATACTGAAATCAACATGTATTGATAAATAGTTGGGATTAAAAATAAGATTTACATCAATTATATATAAACCATCAATTAATGTTTCACCACCAATAAAAACTTTATTTTTTAAAATACTAAAAATGTTTCCAACAAACAAAAATCTATAACCAACGTTATAGAATCTGGAAACTAAAACCAAATTTTTAGAAAATGATGGAACATAGTTAAGAATAATTAGGAAAAAAAAAATCTGGCAATATGATAGCTTCGGAGGTAGAGATGGGAGTATCAACAAGTTTGCAAGAGATCATACCAGCCTAAGTAAGGATGTCAAATGTATATTTATATTGTCATAGCACAAGACCCATACCAGTGGACTAGACCTCAATACCTAAAAAATAATGAACAATTCTGAGTTTAGTAATTGTATAAGGCGTTTAAGCATAAAAGAGTCGCTACCTGTAAGCAGAATATCATCAATATAGACTAGAAGATAACAAATATCAGTACCAACAAAGAAGATAAGTAATGAGATATCAACCTTGGAGGCGCGAAAATCAATTTATAGCTGAAAGTCATTCAGAAAGGAGAGTAGAATCAACAAAACCTGGAAGATATTTCATATGGACCTCTTCATCAAGAACTCCATTGAGAAATATATTATGGATATCAAGTTGATGAATTTTTCAATCACATGAAATCACAATGGAAAAGACTAATTTGACGGTCACCTGCTTGATAACATGACTAAAGGTTACCGTCGTTGTGATTACCTATATTGTTGTTTAGTATGATTATCTACAAGTTACCGTCATTATGGTTTAGGATTTTCTACTAGAAACCATCGTTGTGATTTATTTCAATTATCTAATGGTTATTGCCGTTGCATTTATTAAATAATTAAAAAGAGCAAGGAGGGCAATGTCGTACCTTAAGCTCTTATTTTTAGAGAAGTCAAATTCTACTTCGAATGCTTCTCCAATAACTCCGAAACAATATAATTAGTGTTCTCACCACTAATTAAAAACCAACTTAGAAATTTCCTTACATCCTAAAATTCCAAATTAATATATGCACATCTCAACCATTTGTTATACTACAATTCTTAATTTAATATTCATGTCATAAATTAAATCTTCACTTATGACTTTTACACTACCAATTTCAAACTCTACCAATTAAATCAAACTTGACATATAATATTTATTTTATTTATTTTTTCAAACTTTCACACTTAATTAAACTCAACCTTATTTATTTTCCAATAATACATAAAACACTACAACAACATGATTTAACTAATTTATCACAGCATCCACAATTCATGCTTCAAAACTTTTCTTTACATACCAACAACATACAACACACTCGGAATTTCTTAGTCCAATATTTTTCAAAACATGTCCATCATCAACATCTAGTCATATTTTAACTCCAATTTCATCCCATTATAATAGTTACTTTCATACATCAACTATTAATACAAAAATTACATAATTAGGCCAAATTCCCAAATTCTCCATCCTTAAATTATTTAATTTTGGTCACACTTAGGAAAATTTAAGACAATCAGTTAACATGTATTTCACATATTTTCATCAATTTCCATACTTTACTCTTTACTTAATTAGTTATAAGAGTCTTTACTAAAATAACTTATTCTATATAAATCTCAATTTAGCTCAAACATAATTAAATCATATTTTAAAATATACAAGTCCCAACACACTTTATCCGTATTGATTTCTATCCTAACATCCACAATTTATTCTTCGATTATGTTTATTTTCATACCAAAATGCCACCTTAATAAATTCCTTAACATTTATTTAAACCTTTTTATTTCCTTTTTTGTTCAATTTATATTTTTAGCATCAAAGGTTCGAACATCCTTCCTATACTTTCCAACATATCACATCATATAAATATTTATTAAATCATAATCTATTTCTCAATTACCAATTCTAAAGCATTTATCATAACCCAAGCACATTTTATTTTACAACATCTCATTTATTTATCACTTTCAAATTTCATTTCCCTACACATGCATTCAATTCAATTCCAAATTGTACACAATACATAAACACAAAAAATCAAACCCTTTAAACAAATAACTAAATCAATTTCTTAATAAACCTTAACCAAACTTTCATAATTTAATCAAAACATTTATAATTCTCATTTCATAACATGTAATGCATGATTACTCATATATTCCAAACACATACTTAATTCTCATACACACCTACCACACTCATTTATACAATTTAATCCAAATTCTCAACTTTTATTTATACCAACCATATCATTATTTCTATGTTGTTAAATTAATATTCAAATATCATAATTCCTAAAAATCTTATTTCTATCCTTTACACCAACACACGACAAATTATTTATTATGTTTACATCTATAATTCTATCTTTTTACATCCAAATTTTCAAGCTTCATTTCCCTTGCTTTCCAACCATTTTAGGTTTAATATCTTTCTAATTTATATACAGATTTTTCTATTCTTTTCAACTTTAAACTATCTTCAATTTATCAAATCTTACTTTCATAAAAGATATTTAAACCATTTAAGTCATCTAGTATTTTGACCCCTTTCCAAATTTCACCAACTTACATATTAATTATTCGATTAATATGAAACAACACTAATAAATTCAAGCTTCCTTAATATATACTCCAACATCACATCAGAACAAAACAACAATACATACTCATACATAATTCTCTAACATTCACACGTATCTCTTCCATTATATCCTTATATTTTTTTAATTGTTGTTTTATATAAAAATTTTAACTAACAATACATTTCTTTTGTGGGCTATGGTTTTTGGACGTAATCCAAGATCGATGGAGCTTTTTGTTGAAACTCACATATGAAATGAGAATCATCGGAAAGGGATGCAACAACTTGTAGATAGACAAGCTCAAAAGCTCGTGGTAAGTTGGATTTCAATAATTTTTTTCTTAAGTTATTATTTTAAAAAATTTGCTGATTTTTTTCAGGAAACATATAATACCTGATTGTAGGAGAGATACATGGATGATCCTTCGACCTATCTGGAACTCGATCTAGATTTATTGCTGGTGGTTGGATTGTCTGGTGGACTCGATAGAGATCGGGTTTATAGTATTTCAAACTCTATGGACGAGGATATATATGTGGGCGAGCCATAGTGTATCAACCATTGCTTCCTTGCAATCAGGTTCAAGTTTCCAATCTCTAGTCGCCCAAGCGATTGTAAGAGAACAAATTAAATCTTAGATGCCCTGGCTTAGTGTTTAGAAAGCGCAAATTAGGTCCGAGATGGCCAAACTTAGGTGATTGTACAAGGAGTTATTGTCAAACCTTACTAGTACATATGGTCTACCTCGTCGCCTACTTGGTCCCAACAATATCTGCCTCCGCCTCCTCCTCCTCCTCCTCCTTCTCCTTCAACTATAATTTGTCCACTAGATAAATTGTATTCAATAATATTTTTTAAGTTGATAATAAAATTTTGGTTTTTTATTTTAGTTTCATTCTTTTTTAATTTTTTTCTTGTTTTCTTTATTTTAATTTTTTTAATGTTAAATACAATACAATAGAATTACCAACAAAATTTGAATCACATACGGAATGACTGACGGACTGAGTCCCTCAAAAAGTTCCAAGGAGTTGGAAAAATATTATAGGACCTTGCCACTGAAAATTACAAACAGAATTACTGATAGACTAAGTTCATCAAAAAGTTCCGGAGAGTTTAAAAAAATTACAGGACTTGCCACCAACAATATGTAAATCTGTCACCAAAGAAATGATGCCGGTAAATTTTTTTTGTTTGACATGTTTTTTTTATCTGTAAATCCATTGGTAATTCTATTATAGATAGAATAGAAATCATCGATGATATGTTTTTCGATAACTATCAATTTGGGTGCATTTGTTATTGATCTACAGCTATGCGTTTCAATTAATTTTACAAAATTCAGTATGAACGGACGTGATTTCTTATATGTAAAATTTTCAAAAACCTAACTATTGTTACCTTTTCCTCTGAAAACTCAATAATACAATTTAGAAACAATATTTGACACAAATTCGATATATTTCTTGAGTGATCAATTAAGGTCTGATTTTCTTAAATTTGCAAACACTGAAATTAAAA
>Ga0325414_1007585_pt1 | contig 11489 bp, 8 predicted proteins | sample PopdelMetagenome_8_FD_206183 | JGI IMG/M metagenome (GOLD analysis project Ga0325414, IMG submission 206183) | Populus deltoides microbial communities from Bellville, Georgia, United States - Leaf-PdKOR-R3 | ecosystem: Host-associated > Plants > Phyllosphere > Phylloplane/Leaf | place: USA... | reverse complement strand
AAACCTTTATGAGAAATGGAGAGGGATTGTCCATTACCAACGAGGACATGTTTATTGCTAGCATATATAGTGGATTCATCCAAATTGTCTGAGTTATTTGCCATATGACAGGTGGTGCCAGAATTAGAAAACCACTCATGATTATTGAGGTCTTGGACAATGCATGTTGAAAAGCTTCAACTGTTTCTTCTTGAATTTCAAGAAACGCAAGCAATGTTTGGCCAGGTGGCCCTCTTTGTCACATGGTTGATAATAGACAAGAATGTTGGATGATGATTTGACACTACTAGAGTATGCAGAAGTCGTGGAGAACCGTGGCTTTACTCTCTGTAGTTCTGCCTTATGTGATGTCTGTTGTGTATAATAGATAGAAGTAGATTGTGAGTGGGAAACAGACTTGGAAAATATCTCATGACTAAAAGCTTTTGGAACAATCTCTGAAAAGAAGGGTAATGGAAGCTGTGAGATTATTGTGGTAAAGAAAATCTTGTAGTCTGGTCCTAATGCTCATAAAATACCAATGAACTTTATTTGTGTCATCAACAAGATGATCGATGACAACCAGTCGATCACAAAGTCCCTTGAAGAATTGAGAGAACTCAACAATGGATTGAGATCTTGTTGCATCAGTTGGAGTTCATCTTTGAGATGCAATTTGTGAGTTTTTGATCAGTATGAGAAGGAAACTTCAAGAGCTTGCCAAGCCTCATGTGAGTGTCGTAAGCACAGTACCTCACTCATAGACTCCTCTGCAAGAGAAGAAAACAACAAACTCAACAACATCTGGTCTATATATAGTAAAAAATTATGCTTAGGATTTGGCTTTGTGACTTCACTAGAGTCATTGATCACTGTACATGGAGCAATGATGCTACCATCTAGGAAACCAAAGAGTTCTTGACTAGTCAACAGGGGAACAAACTAATTTCTCCAGACAAAAAAATTGGAAGAGGTTAGCTTAATGATGAACATATGCACCATTGTATTGAGCGAAAGAGTATGATATGAAAAAGATGAATCTGCCATAATTACAATCTACAACCAAGCTCTAATACCATGAAAGTGTAATATGACTGTAAAATCTCATTGCTATGGTGAGGAGATGTGTTTGCATTATATACTAATGTTACAACTAAAGAATCTTATATAATAAGAAAAGAGAAGTGCAAGTAAACAAATTGATAATTACAGGGATTTTATGTCAATCAGAATGGAGATATATTAGGGATAACTTATATCCAAAACCTTATCAAAATCCCTAAAAAAAAAAGAGAACATTTTTATGAGCTCATCCATCCTTAACAAAACCCTTAAAAAAACAGTGGTGGTCTAATTTCTTATGTTAAATCTTCATTATTTACAGTCCCTAACTCCAAGTGCCAATTATAAATCAATTTGTGGGCTTGTTTTCAAAGCCCTAAATTTTTTATTTGTAAGTTACTTTTTACTTGATAGAGTCAAGCTTTAAATTTTTAAAGTTTAATTAAATTTATTTAACCTTTATTTAATCTTTAAATAAATGTTTTTCATGTTATAAAATGCTAAATTGTTTCATGTACTATAGTAGCAACACTTTCATCTAATAAAATTATGGCATTAACTATACATCTTACATATATGTATTATGTATATTTAAACAAGTTCAATATTGACTTTAAAGGATTTATAATTAGAGATGACAAAGGAAATGAAGTTTTTGATGACGTATATGAAGATGTTGACTTCATATGAAGATGAAGTGACATTCACTTGTATGTTGATACAGATCCCAAATACAAGCCTCTTCAATTTTGCATGTTTAAATGCTACTCTGGTAAACTTATAAATGGTGGACCTCCCTAGACTAAGTATTGTTCTATTTATGATGATGATGATATTCATGGGAGCAATGGAGTAGTGTACATAGTTAATAAACATGGTTTAGATGATAAATTTGATGTATTTAATGTATTTAGTAAAGATCTTATTGTAAAAGAGTTTGGAGTTAAACTTGATTATGGTATAACTTTTAGGAAAGAAACCTTGGGTACAATTAGGAAAAAAACCTAGGGTGCAACTTGTAGGAGTAATATAGGTTTTGATGTGGATAAAAATAATAACAATGATGGTTTGGAGTGTGAGGTTGAAGAAAATAAGTATAATTATGATAGTAATAGTTTTGCTGATGATTGTATTCCATCAAGTTTCAAGGAGTTTGAATTTATAAATGAAGATAAGGATGAATGGATTGACAACATTTATAACAGTAGCGATTTTTTTAATCGGGACTAAATTACATGATGGGTCTAATTCTGAGGATGAATGGAAATGAAGTAGTGAGGATGATGAAATTAATTTAAGGGGAAAATTTGACAATAATGATGATAAAAACAGTAGAAGGAAAACTAAAAAAAAAAACATATATCTAACTCTAAATTCAAATGCAAAAGATTTAGGATTTCAACTTATAGGTCTATTATATATTTTAAGAGTGTTTAGCATTCAATAACAAGTATCACTTTAAGGAAATATAAAGATAGACATGGTTCTCAACTAAAAAGAAACTAATAATCAAAAGAAGAAAATAAGTGCATAATGTTTGGGTAATGGTTGCATATAAAGGATTTATGCTTCTTTATGATATGATAGACAACTTTTATGATTAAGTTAGCGAAAGTTAGACATATTAGACCACTCATCATCAAGGTTGTTAGCTCTATATGGACAATTAAAAAACTGCTACCCATAATTTAATGTTAACCTTAACATATATAATGAAGCTCTTAAAAAATCATTTTAGATGATCAATTTAGAATAAAACCTAAACTAATAAAGTTATAGAAGGCTAGAATACAAGCTAGAGATTCAGTAGAGGACAATCTTAAAAAGTTGTATAAGAACTTTCCTAGATATGTTATTGAAAGATTTTAACCATAATTCTAATCCTTATTGAGGGTTTGACCCCAATTTTAATTTTGTTATTCATTCTCCTTGAAAGTTTCAAAGAGTCTATATCTGATTGAAAGTTATGAATGATGGCTTTGTAAATGGTAGCAGACCTTTTATAGGTAATGATGGTTATCATTTAAATGGTCTATATGGAGGAGTGTTTTTTATAACAGTTTCTTTAGATGCATCAGTCACACTAGATGTGAAAAATGCATTATTTCTAGGTATATATGTTATTGGAGAGGATGAAAATAGAGATGGTTTATGCATGTTTTGCATGACTCTATCAAAATTAGAATCAACAATAAACCATTTTGCATTACGTGTGATAGACAAAAGGTAGGATTATCTTTATATTTTATGTAAATCTTTATTTGTTTTATTTATGTTTATATATTTGTTTGATTATGAATTTTTTTATATATTGTTTATCTATAAGAGTTGCAGAGATTTTCCCTAAAATAACACAAAAATAGTGTGCAAGAGATATTTATGCAATTTTTTTTTAAAAGGATACCATGAGTTAGAGTCGACAATAAGGGTTTGTGATTCTTTTAAATCATATACAAACCTTAACTATTGCAGCTATATGAAAGATATTGGTGATATTAATAGTGGTGCAGTTAATTAGTTAAAAAAATCCCTTTTGAAACAATTGGTATACTAAGTGAAGGTTGATATTGTAAAAAACAAGATGGTGGAATCATTGGGTTGGAAAATATAAGAATATACCAATTATGTTGTTACGTGAAAAGATCAAATTGAAGTAAATATCCAGGTTCCATGATTGTTTTGTAAAGCTGTAAGTCGGGAGACTAAAACCATTTTTTTTTATAAGGAAGGTGTTGAACAAAGTAATGGAAAAATATAGAGATTTGAGAATTATTTATACAAGTTCTAATAAATACTAAGTGTTTGAGGGGTGGCGTAGACATTCAATGAATTTGAATAAGAGAATTTGATCTTGCATGAAATTAAGAGTTTAAGAGGAAATTATAGGTGTAATTAAAATCAATTAGAAGAAAAGGGACTAATGCATGATTTTGATGATTTGATGTTTTTTATTAGTTCTTTTGATTCAACTATATTTACTATTGGTAATGTGATTCACGAGAATAAAAAACAATGTGTTTAGAGCCAAAAAGGCCATTTCTTGGGTTTAACACTGTGATAGATTTTTCAGGGTTTTTGTGCAGTATTCTTCATGTTCTTGGAAAAAATATTGCCTTAACTCTATGATTTGGACCAATTTTGGTCCATTTCTTTATGCTAAACGCTTCGTGATATTTGATTAGTTAATAATCTGGGGTTTATTGCAATAAATAACAAGTTTTTAATGGTTTTAAATCGTAGGGTTTTTGGTTTAGAACCGAAACCTATTTGAACCAAATCGTGATGATTCTTTGATAATTGAAGTGAATGCATGCTAGATTATTAATCGTTGCATGATTCACAACATGTTCGTGGCCTTGTTTTGATCGTATCTAGTCTAGTTGGAGAGTCATGTTGATAGAATTGGTATGAATGTTCTTCGTGTTCTTTATTTTTTCTATGGTTGATCTGTTTTTGATAAAAACTTTATAAGTTTTCTAATTTTTTTAAGTTTGATTCATTTTAAGTTTTGGTTTTGTTTTTAGGCCAAACTATGTCTCTTATTCGGTTTATGGTAAGACCAAAGATTTCGAGTTAACCCACTCTTGTCAAAATTAGGTCAAAGCTTAAGACTCTATTTGGCTGACAATGTTTTTGCTAAAGTTTTTTTTTTCTTTAAGGGTGTGTTTGGCAAACACCCCCTGACCTATTTTTGACAGTTTTAGTTTTGAAAAAAAAAAGAGTGTTTGCCAAACATAGCCTTACATAAATAATAATAATAATAATAATAATAATAATAATAATAATAATTGCATTTTTAAAAAGAAGAGGATAATGTTTTTTTAGCATTGTTTTAGAAAATTTCTGTGCATGTTTTGGAATTTACAATAAGTTTGTAAAATTCCTTAAGGATTTGGCTAATATTTTAATAACCCTAAAAATTAATGGCCAACGTTTTGATATAAATGTTGGACCTACCAGTATGATGATATTTAATTACCAGGAGTTGACTACAAAATTCTCATAATTATTTTGGATATTTTTCAATTTTAATTGGGAATATTTTTCACCATAATATACGAGTTGTAGAAAAAAACTTTCACCTTTCAGGATAGGTAAACCATGCCAGGGCATCTACATAGATTCTTTCAATAAGAATATACGTAGTCATACAAACCCGTAATAAATTGAAATGTCAGATTTATTCATAAGTGTAAATATTCATTCTGAGCCATAGATGGAGCACCAATTAGAAACCCATTAATATTTTTAAACCATATCCAGACCATACAAAGCAGTTTGCTTCAGGTATGGTGCGCTCGGGGTGCTCATTTCTTCTCTAGCCATAAACAGTCTCTTACCCTGGAATTTCATATAAAACCAGTCCAGTCTTCTATTGACCCTGAACCAAATAACTAGGAGACAACTCCTTAATCCTGACACCGCAACGTCATGCGCACACGTGTGACAGAATCACGACTTCGCTAGGGAATATAGTTATTCTCAGCCTATAAAAGGTATTAGCACCCCTAGTGCACCCAACCTGAGGTAAGTTACTTTGTGGTTTGATGTAGTTTAGAGATTTTGATGGTTTTCTGGTCTGTGGTCTATCTATAGTTTAGGATTTAAGATTTATTTATATGAATAAATTCGGCGTTTAAGAATTTATTATGGACTCGTGTACCCAAATAAATTCTTAGAAAAAAGTTCTTTGTAATTTGTGTATTACGATAAAAAATACTTATAATTAAAATTGGCAAATATTTAGAATAACTATGATAATTTTTTGGTCACCTTTAATATTTTAAATACCAGCCTCATTTGTAGGTCCAAAGTTCTACACATGGATTATTAACAATTAATTCTCATGAATTAAAAAATGATGGTTTATTGAAATATTGGCTAAATTCTCGTGAATTTAATAAACAAGTTAATAAATCCTAAAATGCATGCCAAGACACACATATATATTTGTTTTCATATGAAAATACTAAACAATGTGATTTTTTTATATTTTTGAGATATTTGTCCGTATATAATTAAAATTTTTAATTCTTTTATATTTTTGGTTTTAAACATTTAAAAACATATAAGAAAATACAAACATACACACCTAACCATTTTTTTTAATTAACCCATACAAATTACAAATATTTACACAACATTATAATTAACCAAAAATTATAACAAAAAAATACATAAAAAATCATCTAAATCCCAAAATGGACCTTCTGAAGGCTGAGGATAGCTTGAAAAGGCTACTTGAAACTCAGTAGCCACACTAGAAGATCTTGAAAATGCAGAAATAGTGGTGGCAAGTGTGCTTCACGCACCACCGCCACTGGCGATGTGTGGGTTCCCACACCGCCGCGAGCGAAACCTAATGAATAGGTGGTTTTGGAGCAGTTTCTCCTTTTATAACTCCCTAGGCCGATAATGGATCTCACCATAACTTATAACACAAAAAAAAAAAACACAAGCATTTGTTTTTATTTTCCTTCTTTCTTGTTCTATTTTTTTTTAATGTTGTTTTTTATTCGTTTCAATCAACCCGAACAATTATTGGCAAAGAAAAGGAAATGATGAGGCTAAGATTTCTGGTTTTGGTGGGTTGGTCTCTAGTGGCGCATCAAGTATACTTGTTCAAAGAGGTTTATGACTGATGGCATATTAGTACACACAACAACAGGGCCTAGGGGTAAGTGGGCCAATCCACGAGATGCACAACATCTTCTTTTTTTCCCTATACTGGCAATGCACCTTACTAATGTCAAAGGAAGCATATCAAGACTAGAAAAGTACTGTCGTTGCTCTCTTTCTCTACTAGATTTTCAACGGTGGCAAGTTTATTTTTGGGAAAAAGAAAAAAAAAAGGGTGAAGACAGGCTAAAAAAAAGGGTAAGGGTTTTTTTATGGTCTTTTTTATGGCTCCTTCTTTTTTATGTGTTTCAGGCAGCTATTTATAGCTAAAAAAAAGTTTGTTATTTTTTATTTCTTGATTGCAATGCAAACTTGGTGACCAAGCAAGTAAAAAATAAAGTGATCCTTTAACTTTGTTCTTTTCATATTTGATCCCTTGTAAATTTTGATTTTTCTTATTTTTTTATATTTTGATTTAAAAAAAACACTAACTTCAATGTCGCATTAACAATTGGACGTGTAGGAAAAAGACGTAGCAAATGACGTTAAGATGTCAAAAATACTTCTTTTTTTTTGTTTTTGTTGGTTTTTTTTTTTGCTATTTTTGGGGTTTTTTTTTTTCTAAACTTGGATAGCAACATATAAGATGATGTTTTCATGAGTCATGAAGTCGTAAAACAATTCTGTGCAAATCGCTATGGTAATGAGGTCAAAATTTATTAGTCTTGTGAAATAAGGAAAACCATTTTTTATATCCCCTAGAGATGAATATGTCTCTTGTAGTCCTAATTTAAGCTAAAATGGAGTTTTGTTTTTTGTAAGATAACCCTCGCTATGATCACACCTTACACAAGGGGCAAGTATTATAAAATGATAAGAATGAAGGTATTTGAAAATGTCCATTAATGATAAGAAAGTAGTCGAAAAACCTAAAACAAATGTAAAATACCTGTGAACAGAATCCATAAGATCTTGATTGAATTTACAGAATAAAAAATCTCTAAAAAAAAAAGGCTTTGCTAAATGATGAATCTTGAAAAGACACGCAGGTATCTAACAAACAAGCAAAAGCTTCTCCTACACCTTCGACAAAAAAAAAAGAAAAGAAAATCATTGAGGAACTTGTAAATGGAATAGTAAAGGGCATTGTTATTTTAATATGAACAGGTAAAGAGATTTCAGGAAAGGAAAGTTGAGTAGATGTTCAATCAACGGTTTAGAGTGAAAAGAAAAACCTCGAAAAATCCCTTGTCAAAAGCAAAGGTCTTTAATAGCATAACATAAGCTAAAAGAATAACAAAAGAGGATAAAAAGGTGTAAAGGAGTGAAAGTGATCCTAGACCCATAAAAACCATCAAACACCATCTGAGCCTGCAAACTCAGCCTTCATTATATGCCTTGAAAAGTCCATTCTAATCAACCGAGTAGGAAAGATTGATAAATAACACTCTTAAAATGTAAGGAACCATTTATGAGAGTCATGACGAAGTGAATAACTATTAGTCTTTATTCACTTTGAGAAAATCCCAACACAAGACTTCAAACAAGTATTTGATCTTTTTTTAACCTAATAAAAAATGGACCATCTTCTAAACCAATCACCATGATGAAATATCTTTCTTCAAAGACTAATACAAATTGTAAGAGTTTCATGGACATTGTTATTTTGACATGTCTCAGGTTTTAAAAAAGATAGTAAATCTTGCAAAATCTCTGTTAAGGAAAACACTCTAAAATAAAAACCAAAACGTGTGTCATGGATATTTGAAAAAAACACATGAAAACAACGTTTTCATAAGATAAAGAGTTTTAATTCATTCCTAATTAGAAAAAAAATATGATAGCATTTGCCACGACGTAAATGCTCACAAAAAAAGAAGGCTATAAAGGTGGCTTGACATTCAAGATTTGAAAGTAACTCACATAAACTTGCTTAAGTAATCTGTGAGGGTGAGTTGGCAAGAGAAACCACTTCAGAAATTACAACCCTCAGTAATAATAATAATAAAAAGGTTGTGAAGAGTGGGCTATATTTCAAAAGACATGCATTAAATATGGTTTAATCGCAACTTTGAAATAGTTTTAGTGCATAATCCACCAATTAAGAGAAAAGATGGTGAAATCTGCAAGGTGAACAAAGTCGGGAAATGGCAAAGACATCCCATCCAAAGGGTGTGGATAACTAAGGTCATATGACAAGACACTTGTTTTAAGAGTACCCTTAGAGAATATTTTGTTTTAAATGTTATTTTAGAAAAGTTTTGGAAGGATCCAATGTAAATCCTAGTTTTTGAAATTGAAAAAGGGGTAGGTCACCAATGAAAATAGGTCAATTTTTTATTTCAAAAATGGGCAGGTCGCCCATAAAAATAAACCAATTTTCAGGGAAGTATGGAGGCTTGCTGAAATTCTTTTTGAAATTTGAAAAAGGATAGATCATCTATGAAAATAGATAAATTTTTTAATTTCAAAATAGTTAGGTAGCTCGTGAAAATAGACCAATTTCTTGAATTTTAATAGGGGTAAGTCACTCATGATAATGAGACCATTTTCTTTTTTCCTTTTCTTTTTTTTAAAAAAAGCAAAGTCTTTTGAATTCCAAGATGGATGGATCCTTCAGCAAGTCTAATATACATTTTTTCTTTACAAGCTCACAATGCAAAACATTGATGAGATTTTGCTTCGTAAGCATTATAAAAAGAAGAAATATGTTGTTACCCACTTTTGACCCCATAAAAAAATCAAGAAAAAAATAGAAAAAGAAAATCCAAAATATAAGAGAATATACATGAAGAAATCTTAGAAGATTGTCCAAGTTAGTGGTGAAGGACCAAAATGACAAGTGGAAAAACCGGAGGACCAAAATATATAAGATTGACAAAATTTACAACCCAATTCTGATTGAAAAAGGGTCCTATTAGTGAAAATATTTTTATTTGGAGTAAATAAATACAAATTTGGATAGGCAAGGACTCAATGAGAATTTTGGAAGGCCTAATTAATTTTATTGAGGACTTAATTGCAAGAAAAATTGATTTTTTAAGTCAATATAAGCTTTAGTTTGAAGAAATTAAAGTCTGAGAGGTTTTATTGCATAAATATTAAAGTTTGATGAAAAACTCATTGGTCTTCAAGTTTGGAAAAACTACCAAAATCTCTAAATCAAGTTTGTTGCAAAACCACCATTGTAAAACTAACATAGGTACAAAGCTTACAATTATAAAACATACCCAAAACTCTTTTATTTTGATCAAATGGTCAAGTTTTGATGAAGAATGATCGATCTTTGATTGAATCCTAATTTGAAATCCTATAAATACCCCTGAAAAATCAATATAGATGAGCAACAACGAGGAGAGAAAGAAGACAGAGGAAGATATGATAAAAGGAATTCCCAATTATGAATTTTTAAGAGTCTAGCACAAAGATTTCCTTAACTTTGAAAGAAAATAGCAACCTTAGAAAAGAAAGAGCAACAATCATTGTTAGAGCTTGGAAAGTATATATATAAAAAAACTCTTATAATCTAGCTATTTATGAGGCAAACTTCTAGCTCCATGTTTTAATGGTATTTTGAACTTGTTTTTTTGTAATATATTATATTGATATTGTATTTTTATTCATGTATGAAATATTATTTTTTTGTTTAATTTTAATATGAGTTGTTTGCCACTATTTACTAAATGTTTAGTTTGTTGAAATAAAATAGTTTTTATATTCTGTTAAATATAGCCGCAGTAGGCGTGTGATGCTTTTTACACGAAAATTGTAATCTGATTCCACACACAGGGTGTAAGCCTCCATCAAACCACTCCTCGGCAGCCAGCAAATGATTGATTCTCTTTCACGTTCACCAATCAAATTGTCGGTATTAATTAATTTGAAAGGGTTAATGAGGTTGACTGAATTAAATAATGATTTTTTCTTTTTTTTACCTTGGCTACTATATATATATATTTATATTTATGTGTGTGTGGGTGTGGATCGTAACTCTAGTTTAAAACATAATATTGTTTGGCATTGGCAATGAGTTCGCCTTGAATATATACGCATTACTGATAATTAGACAGTACGTTTGTCTTAATTATCATCAATTTTTATAAAGACATCATAAAAATGACGTCTGGCCTGTTACTATTGTTAAGGTAGTTGGAATCACATATGGTTGTGATCAAGCTAAGGGTAGAGAACATGAGCTAAGGGAAAGTTAAAATTACGGTCCCCACTTTCTACCCCATAGAGGACAGACAATCGCATGAGAAAGTTCTGTCCAATCTTGTAGGAAAGACATTAATTGTCAGAGGTCCCCAAGAAAGGAGGTTGTGTCTCATACTGTTGCTTCTTGAAATATATGTCATGTTCATAAGCCATCGTTCTTTGAAGTTCTGTCCAGTCTCTGAGGGGACGTGGCATTAATGAAGGTGACCTCACACACCTACTACTGGACAAACTAGTCCCAATTAGCTGGTGAGTTTCATATTCAGAATTTTATCACTTCTGTGGTTGCGGTTGGTTTTTAAATAACTTTTCATGTTAAAATACATGTTAATAATTTTTTTTTATTTTTTAAAAATTATTTTTGACATCAGCATATAAAAATGATTTAAAAACACTAAAAACATATTAATTTGAAGTTAATAAAAAAATAAAAAATTTTCAAATTTTATCAAAGCGCTTTTAAAACGCAAAAACAAACAGGTCCTAATCAATCAACCAAGACGTTAATCCCAATTTTAAATACAAACTAGCTAGCTGGTATTATTAGTCAAGTTGTTTGCTAATCTCATCATCGGGGACAGGTATAGCCCTATCTGCAGGAGTGCATCCAT
>Ga0325414_1007583_pt1 | contig 11495 bp, 9 predicted proteins | sample PopdelMetagenome_8_FD_206183 | JGI IMG/M metagenome (GOLD analysis project Ga0325414, IMG submission 206183) | Populus deltoides microbial communities from Bellville, Georgia, United States - Leaf-PdKOR-R3 | ecosystem: Host-associated > Plants > Phyllosphere > Phylloplane/Leaf | place: USA... | reverse complement strand
AAGAAGAAATGAACAGTAAGCAATATGGTTATAAGCATGACCACAACATTTCATCATCATCATTAATCATTAATTATTTCGATTTGAAAATTAATCAAATGCATTTCGTCCGTTTCTCTTCACGGCACCCATCAGAACTTAAGAAAATAACAAAAACTTGTATTTATTTAGAGCTGGCAATATTGAATAATTATTTATTTGTCTTTTCCTCTAATTATTTATTTGTGTTTTTTCCTTTAATTATTCAATTCAGAATAATATTTCAAAAAAATAATTAATCTCCCTCCTTCTCCCTCCCCTCCGTAAGGCGTAAGCAACTATAAATACGCGTTCTCGCCACCCACTCGTTTCAATTCTATAAAATCATCAACGTTTCTTTTCCTTTTCTCCTCCTCTTCTTAAAATCACACAAGCAACCACACGCACAAAAGTAGTAGATCGCTCGCTCTGCAAAATTCTTCCAAATCAATGGCAACCAAAGTCTATATTGTGTAAATCTCTCTCTCTTTATACTCTTAATTTTCCATTTCTAATCTCTTATAACCTTGAATTAGTTTATTTGTATTCAATCGCGATTTGAGCAAGGGTTTATTCTATTGATTCATTTGCAAATATTTAAAGCCTGCATTGCGTTTGTTTGTTTCTAATAAGTTCTTCTGATTTTTAGTGTCTGATCTGTATTATATCTCTAATTAATCATGCAGTTTAGAATTTTAATTTATTTTTTTATTTTGTGGATTAATTAGTGTTGCTAAGCTCATCTTATGCTTGATGACTAAGATAAGATATAAATGCGCGGTGTTGATTTTTCGGATCTTTGAATGCAATGGAGTTCGAGGTCTTGTCGGTATTCACATGATTCTTGTTTTCATGTCAGTCGAACATTTAATTCAATTATTTATTGAGTGAGTCGGTCTCAAGTTCGATCTTCTCCTTTGTAACCCAAAAGAATTAATTTTTTTTTTATTGCTGCTCGTTTATTGTTCATCTGGCAATCCTTTCATTGCCTGGTATTTTCCACCTGTAAATCTTTTTAAAGGCTCTGAGGAAGTAAATTTTTGTTGCTTAAGTGTTGAAGTTAGAGTATATTTAGCTCTCTCGTTTCATGAAATTTTGATAGATTAGTTGAGATAATAATTCTCTGAAGATCCAGTCTAAGTCCCATTAAAAGAAAGGCATTTGCTGCTGCTACAGAGTACAGACTACTATTTTTCATGATTTTCACCAGTTGCATGGATATCGTACTGGTTTGCGGACACTTTATTATTTCACTAAGAATGGTCAATTTAGCTGGTTGTTCTTGCCATGTTATTGGTATGAAGTCTTTTCCAATCTCATACATAGTGGGCTAGTGGGCACTATATATCTAGGCATCCACTATTTCGTGGGATGGTCTATTGGGGTCAGTTGGTTTATTGCTAACAGAATACAAAACACAATGAGGGAAAGTATTTCCTTTTTTTATTTTCTTACTTTTTTTATTGGGTGAAGGGGGTGTTTGAATGGGGATATGTTTGCACATAAGTCTAGTTTGCAGACCTAGTATTCTCAGAATCCAGACATTACAGCATAAAATGTATAGTAAGTCAATTCTTTGAAGGATGAAATGATGTGGTGAGCTTGTTGGCGCTGTGTCAGTTTAGGCATGATGAAGCATGAAAGTCAACCTTATCTATTTTCTCACTGTGTCCAAAGTAACCATGACATATGACTCACTCATTTCAGTGGCCTGATGGTCTTCTGTAGCAAATTTAAGTGTTTGCAAATTTTATTTGTCATATCTTAAGGACTCATCTGCTGTACTGTTTGATCATTATGTATGGTGCACCAAGTATTGCAGTCCATATTACCCATTGCCAACTAAGCTTTTCGTATTATGCAAACACTTTCTAGTAGATCAACTGCTGGTTTGGATTAGATGATCTTATGGACAGATATTCGATTGGGTTTAAAAACATGATGAAAAGGCATCATCTTTAAAGACTGTTATTAACAGCTTGTGTATATGCGATTTCATGCAAGTTATTCTTATATGCTACAATCTCTCCACATTCTTTCTCCTTCCTGAGGTTTTATTTTTTGGGGGTTTAGGGATGAGGTTATGATGAAGCATGCTTTGGTGAGACGCATGCTTTGAACTTTTCTCCTCATAATCTGTCTCATAAAATTTCTTATAACTTCTACAGGTACTATTCCATGTACGGGCATGTAGAGAAACTGGCAGAAGAGATTAGGAAAGGGGCTTCATCCGTTGAAGGTGTTGAGGCCAAATTATGGCAGGTAAGGAAGTATATGTTGAACTATTGAGTTTACCTTCATGTTGTAGCCTGTATATGATGATACCATCTTTGTTGTTGTGATGTTGAACTATTTAGTTTACCTTCATGTTGTAGCCTGTGTATGATGATACATAGTAGAATGCCACCAGAATTTTAGATTGAAAAGGAACTAGGATTCCTTTGAGACTCATGAATCTAGACTTGCTTATAAAAATGTTGGCTGCTTGTGAAGTTCTGCGGTTATCAGAATTCATCATCAACATCCATGGATCCCATGCTTTATGTGAACTGCTGCATGCAGTTTTGAAGGTTTTCAATGTCATTGCATTTATGACAATCAGTATTATCACTTTATTCTCTCTCTTAATTATGTCAATGTTGCTCCCACGTCCCAAGTTTTCTCATCTTGTTTGCCACTCAAGTTTGTAATCTAATAAAATAGGAATGCAACTTGATAGTTCAACTGGTGGCTAGGAAATCCTTTTAGTTCATTTTTTCAGAAGTTTTCTACTTGAATTGATTGGTACAGCTACGTATCATTTTAAGCACAAAATTCCACTAGCTGTCACAGTCTGTTGCTTACCATGGTTTTGGAACAATGCTGAAATTTCTTGGATTATTTTTTGAAGCAAGGCTCCTCCTTGTGGTTTTTAAGATATTGCAAAAAAAATGTACTTATCTAGTCCTCATGTGTATCAGGTTCCTGAGATACTGCCAGAAGAGGTGCTAGGAAAGATGAGTGCACCACCAAAGAGTGATGTACCAATCATTACACCTAGTGAACTTGCAGAAGCTGATGGCTTTGTGTTTGGATTCCCAACAAGATTTGGAATGATGGCCGCCCAATTCAAAGCTTTTCTGGATGCAACTGGAGGTCTATGGAAAACACAACAACTTGCTGGCAAGCCTGCAGGAATCTTCTTTAGCACTGGATCCCAAGGTGGTGGCCAAGAGACCACAGCGTAAGTCCCTCTTTCACTGTTAGCAAATTATCTTTTTCCACCGTTAGCAAGTAAAGTGTTTTACTTGAAAACTTGCTAGAAAGTGAAAGCAACGACGCTTTATGAAAATGCTGAGATTGTTACGTACAGGTTGACTGCTATTACCCAACTCGTTCACCATGGGATGATATTCGTTCCCATTGGCTACACATTCGGTGCTGGCATGTTTGAGATGGAGCAGGTTAAAGGTGGAAGTCCTTATGGTGCAGGAACTTTTGCTGGGGATGGCTCAAGACAGCCAACCGAGCTTGAACTGGAGCAGGCTTTCCACCAGGGCAAGCACATTGCTGCCATCACAAAGAAGCTCAAGGGAGCCGCATAAGTTTTACTCGATTACAAGAATACAGGCTGGTCTTCCATTTTTTACTCTCATAAAATATGCATTTGCAAAGAATAATTGTTGATCTATTGGTTATTATATGCCTAGTATGTGTGTAATACGATAGTATTAATTGCCTATGATCACAAGGTTGATTGTGCTTCCATTTGTTCCATTCCCCAATGCATTATAATTTGATTTCTTCCGTCCTCTGTTTTCAGGACCTTTACTTTAATCTACTCTCTTGTATGTTGAAAAGCAGTAAGATTTACATAATCGTATGAAATAAGAGTGTTTTTTTTTTTTTTTCAAGCTGATGCCAGGCAGAGCCCTGCTTTAAGCAGCGCATCAATCTATGAAATTAAACCATAGTTCTATCAAAGTTCCTTATATTGCCATTGCTGATTGTGCCTGCAGAAACAGGTGCTTGTGATTCTTTCCAACCATGTTTTGTTTTTTATGTGAAGTGTTTTTTGTTTTGAAATATATAATATTTTTAAAAAAAAAAAATTAATTCTTAATATTAACACATATATATATATATATATATATATAAAAACCGGCTATCCGCAACGCAAACATGATGTCATAGTAGTAGGCCCAAGTGAAACAAAGCATCAAGAATAATCACATCTAACAAAAGTTAAAACAGTCGAAGTTCCACCAGCTATAAAGTATAACCTAACCTTCATGTTCATGCTTGGAAGAAATATATAGAACACGATGGTCCGGTAAATATTAAGAGGAATTTGATTCATCAATCATTTATTATTTAGTTATTGTTCTCCGAGTAGATATGAGAAGAGAACCAACCTCTTCTCGGAATACGAATCTCCAAACAAGGCTGTTCATCTCATTAAAAAGTGTGCCCTCAAGCAAGCTTTTCTCAGCCACTCGGATTCTGGATTGCAGGGATTATTAAACATGGTGCAGATGCAATATATGATGGTGTCTTTTCCTTGTTCTAGCCTGTAAATTATCGTTTTACAACCAACACGTAAAAGGGTTTAATTTGGCTTCTTTGCAATCAATGAACGTCGAATTATCATTGCAATCAGGCATCTGTCACCAAAAGAAGTGTTGTAACTCTCAAAGCTGTTTCTTCCCGTAATCCGGCCAGCCATCCAGTCGCAAGCGAATTCTCCAGTCTCGCCACTCTTTACGTGTAACTTGCCTATAGCTTTTCTTTCTCTGCCTAAATGCTTGACTTCCCTTTTCTGCTTATGCAGTAATCAATTCCTGTACCAATAAATAAAACTTTGTACTACAGTATCTTCAACTTAATATATGATTCGACATTAAATTCTGTGCTCGATTTCCAAGGTAGCTAGGCTGATGTAATGTATTACCTCATATCTTCTTCTCTGCTTTATGCTCATGCCATGCTCGCATAGTTGGATGCCCATTAGTAGTGATAATAAAAATCTCAAGCACTCATTGCCTTGCAAGTTGACAAATATAAACTCCCATCAAAACATTTTTAACTCCACTGCACTACCCAGAACAAGAGTCTTAGGGCAATCATTTTTACCCTAAACAATTACAAGATTCCACTTTTTCTCTCTAAATATGGCTCTCCTTTCCGATACATTTTAGATTTAAATCTTAAAAAAATTATGCAGTGGTAATTTTGCTGCAGCCCTGGCTGACAAAAAGCTCATGGAACTTTGAAAATAAGGTTTCCAATTGATGAAACGATCGAAGAGGAAACAGTCCCTTTAAACTCACATGATGAGTACTGACTGAACATGAGCAGGCAAAAGCTATACTTAAATGCAAGATAATGATGGCATTAAACTAGCTGAAAAACCAATTCTATTTGTTGCAATGTCATTGGATTCGACTGGTCTAGCTAGTCTAGCGGTATCTAGCCTTGGAATTTATGTCTTAAATTTATATTAAAAAAAAGGATACGATGCTCGTGAACATTGAAAATTTTCTGTACTTTAAGAGAAAGATATGTTCTAAGTGCAAGAATTAAATCAAACAAAGCTCCTAGAGCAATCTTTGTTTGTTTCGATCCTTCTTCCTTGAAGGGTTTATACAGATGTCATCTTTTCTTTTGTGGAAATTTCTCTTTGACAATTTGAGTAACTGGAGCAGTCTCCAGTTTCCCACTCCTCTCTACTGCCCTGAAGAGGTCCAGTGCCCAGGATGATCAGCGAATCACATGCATGTGGAAGTGTAATATCCTGTATCTTGCAATATACGATGTATATATAGCCCAATTAATGACATTATATTATATTGGTAAAGAAGAATGTCTATAATTAATTCCTTCCAAGTAAGAATCTTTGTCAACATTAATATATATATTGTAACTCAGCTTGGCAGGATAGTAGATTGAAATAAATATGAATATATATTGCAAAAGAGAGAAAAACAAGAAAGAAAACACAGATTTAATATGATTTGATTTGATATTGTATCTATATTCATACGAGCGAGGAGCTATATTTCTCTATGTATCAAATTAGATTTATATAACAAGAGTATTAGTAATTTCAAATAATATTTTTTTTTTATCGTATTTCTCCGTTCTTCTCATTCCTCTCTACTTCGATATCTGTACATGTAATATAAAAAAGTGCATTTAAGAATCAATAAAAACTTACTTGTAATAGAAGACAAATATATATAGAAAGGAAAGTAAGCTTTTGAAATCTTGAAGTCACATGGAAGACTGTAATATCGGTGAAACAATAATCAACTCTTAGATTCTATGTTTTTTAGTAAATTAAAGTTGATGTAACTTTCAGTAACTTTAAAATCATAAAGTACTTGATAAATTAATTATAAGGTCCCGAATCCGGTGCTGAGCTTAAAAAACAATAAGTTTCTTCATGATGTAAGATCATAATTTATTGCATAATTAATTAGAGGATTAAGCAGCAAATTAATTCCAAATAATTATTACTTGGAAAGATTCTCTCCATTTTTTTTTTCTTATTCGTTATTGATTGGCATCTTGACACGATCGATGTCCATATTTCGTACACAGAGGTGTCTTGAAAACAAAAATCATCACAACTTGAGCCCTTGTTTGCTCAAATTTATACACAGAAATCAATCATTGCAACGATTGGAAGAGGATAAATGGTTTCTCTCCAGTCCGTCATTTGATACAAAAACTTTTACCCATCTTCTTGTTGATTTCTTCAGAAGAATTCAACATCAAAGTTTTCACTTTCCTCCTGCAACACATATATATTTCTTGGGTTCCCTTTAATCATAATTCATAAATACAAACAAGCAACCCTTGAAATAATTAAGTAAATAGGATCATCTATTCATAGTTTCCAGCAGTCTCAAGCACAAAATTAATCAGCACTAATTTTTTTTTTAATGTTTCTACATGTGAAAGTAAGAGAGATTAATGAATAATCGGCTTGCCTTCACCTTCCAATGGAAGCCCCCCAATGTGGCCATTGGATGAAAAGCACAAAAGCAGAGACTGATAGCATCTACACACACATACCTCCATCCCTAACATTTGATGAAAATGAAAACCTAAAAGAGGAGGAGGTGTGGCCCACCTTCTGACTTCCACTAACAATATTCCAAACACATAAACAAATCAAAAGTGAGATTTCCAATCAAATGACATCCCCACACTCACTCCCTATCCTGGAATTCAATTATTCCCTTTCATTCCTTTTCCCTCTTAGTTAAATCAAAACTGAAGCTAGTGCCAGTTCTATTCATGAAATATATATATATATATATAGCAGTAGAAAAAAATATGAAAAACAAGAGTTTCTTTATATATCTTCTACTAAACTCGGCTACTACTTAATAACAGATTAATGTTATCTAAACTAAATCTTCTTGACAGCACTTTCCCTAAAATCAGCACCTATTTTCGTTCCTGACCCACGTTTATTACAGCAAATAATATACTTCCAAACGTTGGCCATATGCATCCTTTTGACTTTCAGAGAAATGTATTAAATCTCTTTGAATGTACTAGCTGATATGGTAAGTGAGCCTGCCTGCCTTTAAGATTATCTGAAGAGAGGATTTAATCTCGATCAACACAGAAACTTGCGCTAACATACTTCTAGCCGTCGAAACAAAAATATCATTTTGCCTGTAGCTGGCCGCGTGTACCCTTGGAGAGTCATTTCCTTTTCTTTCTCTTTCACAGTTTCTCTACATAGTGTTCTCTTCCATCCAGAACTACAGTTAATATGGGGCTTCTTTGTTTTTCTGTTCCTTATTTTTTCTATCGTTAATCTTATCATTCCCAACTTGGCTAGGGTTTGATAAGATCATATACACTAGTTGCATAGAATCTGTTCCCATGCCCGAATTTTTTACCATCGTCCTTTCCTTTTATCTGAAAGTCCCTCCGAATGTGGGGGTCCAAAAATCAACTGTGGTCTCATGAGTAACCGGAAAAGTGCTTGATACCGGTACTAAACATAGCCCTTGGCTTCTAAGATCTTGTTTTTGTCCTTCAGAGTCCCTGGACTTCTCAGAACTCTACAGCAAAAAAGAAGATGCCATATATCAATTTCATGAACAGAAAAAAAGATTCTTACTCCTTGATATTAATTGAAGAATTTATAGTTAAGTATTGAATAATCGTTGGAATAGTTACTATATGATTTTATACTTCTGGAGGGAGAATATGATTGTACCTGCTGGTGGTGTATGGGAGCTCCATTTTTCATGTATGGGGTGCGCAAGACCTGAAATATAAAATTAGAAGATGAATATTATAGAAATGCTAGACAAATCTGCACTTAATGGATGAATGCATTACTTACAACTCATGTCCTGCATCATTTCTTTAGTATAGTTTTCACTAGAAGGATGCAAGATTTGTATAAGATCACTTACAGCGACTTGCTCATGGAGGAATTTGATGTATTCAATAGCTTCAGAGAGCACCGAGGCTGTATCAGTCTGACATGATAACATGATCACAGGCCAAAAGGACAATCATTGATAAGCTTTAATGATTCAAGAATGAAAATGATCTGTCACTATTTACTCTTCGTGAGAGTGAGTAGCAGAAAAACAAGAGAGTTATCTTACCTTTCCGAAAGGTGAAACCAATTGTTGGAGTGCAGTGATTCTGTCCCCCATCTTCTCTTTCCTCGCCTATGATCAAAGCTATACTAATTCTCATTCATGTCTATAAATGATGGATAGGATAAAAAGCTTGTATAGACTCATCTTGTCAAAATCTTTTCTTAAATTTTTTTGTACCTTAAAAGCTGGCGAAGGTGATGGGGTTTCATTTCTTGGCCTTTTTGCTCCTGCTTCACCCCCACTTTTCTTTACTGCTGTATTCGAATCCCGTACTTCAGATATATTCTGCTTGGAAAAAACGAGTGATCCAAAAACTATCAATCTCAATAGTCCAAACCCTAATCTTGAAAGCACAATTAATTACCATCAATCGAATATCTGTAAATTGCATTTAGCTATATATATAAGGCTCAGGCGTAAAGATGCCTGGTTGTACTCTTCCATTATCATTTTATATTTGCATACCTTAGGTTTTTCATCGAAATTGGATGTGGTAAACTGCGGTTGCATCGACGGGAAAAAGCTCGGACGGACATCACTCATGGCACTTGAAGATGCATTCCAAAAGGGAGCATTATTGGAGAGGTGCAACTGGTTATGAGGAGGCTGTTTGGGTGGTGAATTTCTCAAGAATTGAGGTATTTTAGACCAAGAAGGCAACAATTCATTAGTGCTAACACCATAATTTGCCCCATATGCATAACCCATCGATCGGTTGTCGAACGAAGACTGCTGTACTTGATTATCTGATCCCAATAGTCCTTGCAGCATAGTTGAAGGGCTTCCATATATACCTGATGAATCCATTGGGAAACTAGACTGCAAGCCTTGACCTGTCACAGTACTATCACTGGAGCTCCCGTGAGGACTGAACTGTGGTTGATCTAAAGAAAAGCCCCGATTCATTTGCTTAAACTCATTCATAGAGGAGTCTCCACTGACCCCAGCGAACACTCTCTCTGATGATCTCCACTGAGCTTGAGAAGATCCAATCCCAGTTTCTTGCTGATAATTGGTGTTTGAACTCAAATTATCTTGTAGCATCGATCGAAAACTGCTCTCAGACTTATCTCCGCGACTGCCAAAAAATTTGAGCTTTAAACTCGATATTTATATTTTTTATAATAATGGAGTGTATTAATTAAAAGGTAGTCATTTTAAATTCGGTAGGTATGCATATAAAGAAACAAAGAAAATATACACATGAAGCAAACTCGCATAGCTAGCGTTACAAGTGTGTATTTGTATGTGAACTTACAGTAAGGCCTGGTTCCAATCAATGGCTGGTGAAGAGAGGCCTAAACCCATCATATGCAAGTCAGCAGAAGAATCATGGCCTTGTTGCAGCTTCTGGGAATCATGGAAAACAACAGAACTATCCGAGACTGAAACAGTTTCCATAGAAGACCTTCCTTTGACATCAACCATTTCTGTTGGCCAAGCAAAGCTTCCTAAACTAGTATGTCCCGAAGTTGTAGATGATGATCCAGTACTATCAAACCTGTTCCTGCTTGATGAAGATGAATCCCACCAGTTTGTGCTTGTGTACTCGTCTGCCATGGCTTAACTATAGCGACTGCTTCTCTTGAGCTGGTCTCTGTGTGGTTGTTGTGCGCAAGATTCTTGTGCTTTGTTTCTTGATTTCTTGGATGCTTTTACTAAGCTTCTATGGTTACATAAAATGATAGAAAACCGTTCAGTGCAGAACTCGAGTATATATAGGAGTGGTAGCCAGAGTGACCATTTGGGTCCTGTGGTGTGCTAACGAAAGAACTAACCGGAATGTTGGCGGTTGACCTTTCTCTCTGTGTGTGTGAGTGAGTGACTAAGGAAATGTCTTTTTGATATTGATTTTTTATTTTTTTATTCATTTGTTTGGCCTGGCTACCAAAGAATAGTATATTTTGATACGGTATTGCCATGCCTATGAAATCATGCCAGGTTAGGATCCACTTGTGTTAATTGGAGCCACTGGGCCAATCATAGAGCAGGGAATGCTAGCCATCTCACTATTATCATCATCATCATCATCTATTATAATATATAATAGTTAGTATTTTCCTCGAAGCGATGATTTCTATGTACAGAGCTTCATTTTATACAGGTATTACAGCTGCAATTTTTAATTTTTAATGGTTGTTTTCATGGGGGTTTTGGTATGAGATACTTTATTTCTGAGTTTAACAAATGGAAAAAATTATTTTGATAGATTTCACATAAAAAATATTTAACATATATGTAATATTACAGATATTGTAAATGTATAAATATAAATATTGTTATTAATATTATAAATATAAAACTTTGTAAGAGAATTTATACCCACATTGACAATATTTTTGTATCTGTGTACCTACAAAATAAAAGTTTTCATACAAAAAAAAAATCCCAAGTGGATCAATTGTGTTAGCAATAGTTGCAACAGTTTGATAAAAATCACTTGCAGTAATTAATTTATACCTTCGGTCATGGGACAATTATTTTGAATTTGAAGAGCCATGATCACTTCACACTACATTGCTCAGAAAGTGCGAGGCACCAAAGCACACGTACGTGCATAGTACTAGAACTAGCTAGTTAATGATGCTAACCTAGCTAAAAGTTTCGTCACTTCACTTCCTCAATTCATTTACCGGAATTTGCATTAAGCTATATATGCATCCACCGGATTCTGATGTACCAAAATACATGCATTATTCATGAAGTTTCGCTTATTCCATTAGACAAGGAGGCACATGGACAAGGAAAAACACATAGTCCTGGGATTTAATTTACAAAGTGTTTTTTTTTTCAATATTACACACATGGCAAACTTTATATGCATTCATGAAATTTTTTGAATTGAGCCTAATCAAA
>Ga0325414_1007581_pt1 | contig 11496 bp, 4 predicted proteins | sample PopdelMetagenome_8_FD_206183 | JGI IMG/M metagenome (GOLD analysis project Ga0325414, IMG submission 206183) | Populus deltoides microbial communities from Bellville, Georgia, United States - Leaf-PdKOR-R3 | ecosystem: Host-associated > Plants > Phyllosphere > Phylloplane/Leaf | place: USA... | reverse complement strand
GAGTTGAGAACTCAAATGACCAAATATGATGAGTTGGCTAACAAGGATGTGCTAACATAAAAAAAGTTGGTTAAAGTCAAGAGGTCAACTAAAGGCATGATAAATACCGATAATGAAACAATAGATTCATTAAAGAAAAAAAGAAACAGCTTTAAGAAGAAGTTGGAGGTTGAGATAGAGAAAAATCAGTTAGCTGAGATTGATATAGAAAAGGAAAGAAGAATTTGGTCCCCATATATAGCATAGTCTGAGGAAGAGAGGAGCGATAAAAAACCTGTCGAGTCTAATATATGAGACTACTGGAAGAGATCTGAGTCTTCAAAGGGACATATCATGGTATTATAATCTGAGCTAGAAATCCGAGAGGAGAAGCTGAAAGAGTTGCGAAGCCATTACTTTGAGATAAAGGAAGAGTTAATTAGGACTAAGGAAGAGCATCAAGGATGTCAAGACTATATTGAAAGCTTTGCAGTTCAAATTAATTCTAAAATAATCGAGTTTGACATTGAGTGGAAGGAGCTGCAAAGGGCAATGACTGAGGTAGCACAATACAAAACTACAGTATAAGTGCTGGAAATAAGTAATGAGGCTTTAGCAAACAGCAACAAAGTACTGATTACTGATCTTTGATAATACCTTGTTCTGTAACAATATAAAAAAAATGACAAGGCAAATTGAGCAAGTCGCCTGTCATATTAAAAAGGTTACAATAATAGGCCATTTATATTGGAAACGATGTTGTGGAGTATCGAGAACACTTTATTGCCATCATTTCCTTTATTAGAAACATAGTTAATAGAGGAGATGCTTTTTATGAGTAGTGATGTATAGGGCTTTTGAATTTTGAAAATTTTCAAATGATGTATGAACTCTTTTATTTATGAGAGGGTCACAAACCATCTTTCTTTCTATTATGTTTTCAGGCCTGTTCATTCAGCTCTATTAATTTTATAAATTCCCTGATATTATTTTCATCTCATTCATCTTCTTTCATAGCTACCACATATTTGTTACAGTTTGATTAGGTGTATGTGATGTTGTGGAAGATTTGTTTTTATGATTCCTAAAAGCAAAAGGTGTTTATTGTAAATGCACAAATAAAATAAAAAAATCCTGGAACTTGGAACAAGGAGTGTCAAGAAGCCTTCAACAAAATCAAGCAGTACTTATAATACCCGTATCTATTTGTTCCTCTTGTATTAGGAAGGCTTTTATTACTATACCTGACAATGACTAAAGTAGCTATGGGATGTGTACTTCGCTAACATGATGAAACTAGAAAGAAAAAAAAAGAAAGAGCCATTTATTATCTAAGTAAGAAGTTCATAGAATGCGAGTCTAAATACACGGTGATAAAAAAAAACTATGTTGTGCGCTGGTATGGGTAAAAAAAGATTATAACATTATATATTATATATAATGTAGATACTTTGAGTTATATCTGTGAAAAGCCTTATTTATCAAGTCAAATTGCAAAATGGTAAGATCTGTTAGCAAAATACAACATAATGTATATAACAAGAAAAGTTGTGAAAGGGAGCACAATTGATGACCATCTGGTTGACAATGCCATTGTAGATTATGAGCAATTGGATTTTGACTTTCTTGATGAAAATATGTTGTTAATTAAGGAAGAAATAGAGAATATAGATTGGTGGACCATGTATTTTGATGGGGTAGTAAATGTATATGGTAATGGAGCTAGCGAGATAATAATCTTTCCTGATAATAAGCAATATTCAGTTTCGGTTAAGTCGTAGTTTGAATACGCCAATAATACAACTGAGTATGAGGCTTGCATCCTTGATTTAGAAGCTGCATTGGAGCTGAAAATCAGAAAGATAAATATGTGTGGTAACTCAATGCCGATTATATGCCAAGTGAAAGGAGAGTGACAAACTAATGAAGAAAAGTTAAGACATTATCTCAAGAATATATGTCTAAACTAGCAGAAGAGTTTGGAGAGATAAAGTTCACTCATTTAGAAAAAAGAAGGGAACTAGTTTACTGATGCTTTGGTCACATTGGCTATCATGGCTAGAATTGACTTCGGGCATAAGATGCAGCTGTTACACATTGATATCAAAAATTTCTCAACTCATTGTTACTCAGTTGAATGCGAGATATACAAAAATCTTTGGCGCTACGATATCAATAATTTTGTACAAAACCAGAAATATCTCGTGAGAGCATCCAAAGCAAATATAAAAACCTTGAGAAGATTGACTATGGATTTCTACTTAGACAATGAGGTCTTGTATAAAGATCATCCGACGAAACCTTGCTAAGGTGTTTAAATGAGGTTAAGGCAAAAAATGCATTACGAGAAGTCCATGAAGGGATATGCTCGACTTATGTTAGTGGGCATATGATGGCAAGTAAAATACAAAGAGCTGGTTATTTCTGGATGACATTAGAAAGAGACCGTGTTGACTATGTCAGGAAATGTCATAAGTGTCAAGTGTATAGCGATAAGATCAATACACCTCCAACTCCTTTGTTTAATTTAACATCTCTATGACTATTTGCGATGTAGGGGATTGATATGATTGGGCATATCAATCCAAAAGCCATCACTGGGCATAGGTTTATCCTCGTGGCTATCGACTACATCATACAATAGGTAGAAGTCGGTTCATATGCTCATGTAACACAAAAGGTGGTGAAAATTTTTATTGAAAAGGACTTGATCTATCGATATGGTCCACCATAAAAGATAGTGACTGATAATGCTCATAACTTTAATGACAAGATGATAGTGAAGCACTGTGCCAAATGAAAAATCAAGCATTTTTATTCTTCACCATACAAGCCAGAGATGAATGATATTATAGAAGTTGCCAACAAAAATTTCAAGAATATTCAAAAAAAGGTGGTCACTTAAAAAGATTGTTATGAGATGTTATCATTCACCCTTCACACATATTGCATTACAAACATAACTTTAACAGGAGTTACCCCATATTATTTGGTATATGGAATGAAAATGGTGATGCCTTTAGAAGTGAAAATCCCATTGTTGAGAGTATTGATAGATTTTGAGCTAGAAGAGGTCGAGTAGGCCAAAATGAGATATAAACAACTAAACCTGATCAGTGAGAAAATGATAGCTATGATTTTTCATCACTAATTTACTAGAAAAGAATGGCCAAGACATATGATAAGAAGGTTCGAGCTCAAGGGTTTTAGGAAAAAGATCTAGTGCTGAAGAAAATACTATATTTACTAGGAGAAGATTAGAACAAATAGACTTCAAACTACAAGGGCCTTTATGTAGAGAAAAAAAGCTTTCTCAGGAGGAGTGATAAGGTTGTCTAGAATGGATGCAAAAGATCTAGGTAGACTTGTGAATTCTAATTTTGTTAAAAAAATACTATGCATGATGTATTCAATTTCTTCCAAATCAATAAAGTGAAGTTTAACCATGAATTCTTCATATAAATAACCTTTATTTATAAATTACATGATCTCACAATATTTGAAATCATTTTTCTAAAACAAAAATCTTGAAAAAATTGGCTTTGTGCATGATTACAAGAAATGAATGATAAAATGCTCAAGATAAGGTTTAAGCAATTCTCAAATAAAAAGCAATTAAACCAAACAAACTAAAGCTAACTATGAGATAAAACCTGTCTTTGAATGACATTTGAATTGCATGGGTAAATATAGTTGGTAATGACTCTTTGATCACCTGTAAGTTCTTTTGGAAAAGGACAGTTCATCGATACTAACGATGTGTGTTTGAAATGAGAAAATACCATCTTTGCTATCCCCTCACTTTCTAAGAATATATCCCTTGTAGTCCCCATTTAAACCTGAATAAGTTTTTCTTCATAAAAACCATAACTAAGATTACACCTCACACTAGGAGCCAGAAGAAAATGTAAGCAAACTATCAAAATGCACACATGGATTTATGAAAATCAAAGGGCATCATTATAAAAGAAAAAGAAAAAAGAAGGACTAGAAATAAGAAACAGAAAGAAAAGGAGAAAGAAAAAAAGAAAAAAAGAAAAAGAAAAAGAAATGATGATTTGATACTCCAAGACTAAGACAAAGATCTCAAAGCAAGACTCTTCATTAAGAAACAGAGTATGTCCAAACAAAATCCATGAGATGACTTAAAAAAAAGACAGAAGAAAAGTGATCTTAAGTCTTTAAACCTTTAAACACTTTTTGAGCCTAAAAAACATATATATCTTTCATAGCCTATAGCCATAGGCTGCATTACATGCATTTAGAAGTATTTTTTTTAATTAAGCACACACAACCTGGGTTGATAAATAACGATCTTACCGTTCATACAAAGTAATAAATTAGTAGCGACCCACTTTTATTTATACAAGAAAAATGTAAATTCTTATATGAGGCAAAACTTTGATTCCATACAAATTTTTAAGTACATACTTGAAATCTCTTTGAAAATTGAAATAAAAGGTCACATTTGGTAAAAGTCTGACTTAAAGACGACCTACACTCTAAAATACGATAAAACCATCAGAGGAATTGCTTAAAGAACTGTTTTGATGCATACATTGAAAGTTTTTATTTTCACAAACAAAACCAAGTCTTTCAAAGATTTTCTTTTTGAAATAATTGTATATGCTAAAACAAAACCAAAAGGCCTTTATAATGGAAAAAAGTAATTAAAGCATTAATAAGAGTACAATAGAAAGCAATGTCAAATTATATATTCAGTGGAGCAAAAAATGGAATGAGGTGGGTAAGAAAGGCATCACAAGAAATAGATCCTAACTCAAGTATACAAATTCAAACAAATAAATAAGCTCACACTAAAAAAAGAAGTTCATAGGAAACCAAATAAAGGGTGGGACCTATGTTTTCAAACTAGGTAAGGATGCATGCATTTAACCCTAAAGTATGACACAAGTTTTATTTTACAAAATTCTTGGAATTAGACTCAGACGAGTTAAAATACCAATAGAAAAGGAGTTTAGAAAGCTCTAGTTGAACGAGATAGTTAGGATTCAGGATTTTAGACCAGCTGAGCTGAAAAAGAAGACAAACATTTTGATTATAGTTAAAGGGAATTGCTAGATTGAGATTTCAAGTTAACAGAGCTATCCACATAGATTTTGGTTATGGTTAAAGGGAATCACTAGATTAGAATTTCAGGTTAACCAAGCTGAAGACAAAGACCAAGGTTTTGGTTAAAAAGAATTTTCAGATTGGGATTTTAGAAATCAGCAGCTAATTGTGTCGATGTCGATTCAAAAATCAGCAGCAAAAAACAATGTTGCTGCTGATTTAGAAATCAGCAGCCAAAAACCGTGTCGCTGCCGATTCAGAAATCAGCAGCCATGGTGGAGTCATTTTGGCTTTACTTCTCTCTGTTTTTTTACTTTTGTTTTGGTGTTTACATTCTCCCCTCCTATTAAAAATTTCATCCTTGAAATTAAAGGGACTCTTATTGATAGTGCCTCCAAATTCTCAGAGCAAACACCACAATAACCGATTCCAGGTCGTGTATCGGGTAATTCTCTACGTGAGTCTTTAACTGTCTTGACACATAAGTGATCACTTCCCCATATTGCATCAAATCACACCCAAGTCCTTTCTTCGAGGGTTTACTGCAAACTACCAGACCTTTAGTATTTTGGAACGTAACAATTATAATATGGCAATCTATTTGGCCTTATACTCACTCGGCTAATCATGTCTAGGTTTATACCAAAATCATGTAATTCTAAGGAGATCGAGTCTACTTTTGTTTCATACCCAGCTAGACTAGCCCCACTCCCACATACATGATATTCTCTCACTGATTTAAACCGTAAAGCAATCAACCCTTGCTTCAATTCTTGTCGAAGCCCATTTTCTTAGCTTCTTAATCATGTGTTCTTCGGTGGGGATGTAGTGTAGAGCAAATAGTGATAGGTCATGGAATTTCCACTCATATTCCAAAACCGATATTTCCTTTGTCTTAATGCCAAGAATTCTTGTTCCTTTACTTTTTTTAATCCATCTCTCAGCTATCAAAGCTTATTGTTTCCCTGAAATATGGTTCGTAGCCCATTTCTCTCATGCCTTTAACCAATTGTATGAGTAATACCATGTTATCCCCGCTCTTTCTTGCTTCCCCATCTTTGTTAGAGGTATTTCCTCCATCTGGTTTGGTACCCATTCTTCTTCAACTCTTGTCGTTCTTCCCCGTAAGAACCCAGATGCTCTTGCTAGAGTGTGGGAAGCAGTATCATCCAATGGATCCTCTTTATGCCAATCTTGGCATTTTAACCACTACTCCTTTCTATGAAGGGTGGCTCAGTTTGAGCCCCTTAGCGAGCGCGCACCATCCTAAAATAGATCACAACAACATTATTTTCATTAATTCTCAGGATCCAAACCAAGCGCTCTAATACCAATTATAACGACCCGGTTTTTTCAAGGCCAAAATTGATGGAATTTTTTTATTATCCGATTTCTAGATGTTTTTCACCATATCCTTCTTCAAATTTATCATTATATTTTGTTCATTAACAAGACACAATCTACATAGGATAACGTAAGACAACATTCTCATAAAATAAATTCTCAATACATGTGCCTATAATATTACATTTCTATACTCATAGGTTTACATTACATCATATTGACATACTCATAAATTCACATTCTTGTTCTAGTCTCATTAACATCATAAGATCATACGAGAGAGTCGAACAACAAGTTACATAACTAGTACTTTTGTTATCCTTACCTCATGTAATTTCACAACACGACATCCTCATTAGATGAATACCTCATGTAACGACCTGGCTTTTTCAAGACCAAAATTGATGGAATTTTTTTATTTAAAAATCATCCGATTTTTTGATGTATTTCACCACATCATTCTTCAGATTTATCATTACATTTTGTTCATTATCAAGGTACAATCTATGTAGGATAATATAAATCAACATTCCCATAAAACAAATTCTCAATACACGTGCCTATAATATTATATTTCCATACCCATAGGTTTATATTACATCGTATTGACATACTCATAATTCACATTCTTATTCTAGTCTCGTTAATATAACGAGATCATATAAGAGTGTCGAAAAACAAGTTACACAACTATACTTTTGTTATCCTGACCTCATGTAATTTCACAACACGACATCCTCATTAGATGAATATGTCATATGTATATATACACATCATATCAACTTGTTCGCACATTCACTTCCGTGTTCCATTTCAATTTTCATTACTAGTCTTTACAGAAGGAGTCGGATGACTAATTTAGTGATTAACACGTCTGTTCATATATAATTCATATCACTCATAACATGTGAGTATATAGTTCTTTTGTGTGAGCTGCGAAACGGATTTCCTTACGCGCCATGTTGGTATGATGTCCCTGTTACAACGCAAGATAGTTTCAAGTATTATAGGTGATTTAAAGAAATATAATAAAACAATATTAGCGTAACATTTCATTCATAGACCAAAAAAGCGTAATTCTATCATTTCTCCTTATGTAAATAGCACCGTTAATAATCCATCAATTACCAAGGCTAATTACAATACTCAAACTCAATCATTCATCTTAAATACCGTTAGCCGAACTAACATTATTCTCTGTTTAAAGCATAACAATCATAGTTCTTTCATATACTTAGTATATACAAAACATAGTATATATAAACGCATCAATTCTTGAAATTAACTTCTATCTCTCAAATTCTGTTATCCTTTTAGGATGTCATTAGCCAAAGCCAATCGTTTATTCATCTCGGTCATCCACTTAGGAAGCTATTAGCCGAAGCTAGTCATTTATTCATCCTGATCATTCATTTAGGATGCCATTAGCCGAAGCTAATTATTTGTTCATCCCGGTCATTCGCTTAGGATGCCATTAGCTGAAGCTAATCAATTATTTGTGCCAATCATCCATTCGGATGCCATTAGCCAAAGCTAATCAATCATTTATGTCGGTTACCCATTCGAATGCCATCATCCCTTCGGATGCCATTAGCCGAAGCTAATCAATCATTTGTGCCAGTCATTCATTCGGATGCCATTAGCCGAAGCTAATCAATCATTTATCCCGGTCATCCATTCGGATGCCATTAGTTGAAGCTAATCAATTATTTGTCCCGGTCATCTCTTCGGATGCCATTAGCCGAAGCTAATCATTTAACAGTCACGGTCATCCACTTCAGATGCCATTAGTCGAAGGTAATCATTTGTCAGTCTCGGTCATCCACTTTGGATGCCATTAACCGAAGTTAATAATTTATTAGTCCCATTCGCTTTGGATGCCATTAGCTGAAGCTAATTATTTGTCAGTCCCGGTCATCCACTTAGGATGCCATTAGCCGAAACTAATCATTAGCCCATCAAATGTTCTAGAGGTAGTTTATGTAATCACTATAACATGATATTATATCCTTTGTAATACACTAACAAACATTCCTTAACAGTTTAGCATTCAGTCTTTCAGTATGACACAATAATAGACCCTTCATATTTTTCATCCAACCATTCATGAAGGTTAATGTTCAATACCATAGAACAATAGATCCCTCGTAATACTCATACAACTTTTCATCACAATTACATTCAATAAAATACAACAGTAGAGCCCTCATAATACTCATACAACCATTCATCACAATTACATTCAATAAAATACAACAGTAGATTCTTTGTAGTACTCATACAACCATTCATCACAATTACTTTTAATAAACTAAAACAATAGATCCTTTGAAATACTCAAACAACCATTCATTACATTTACGCTTAATAAAATACAACAGTAAGTCATTCATAATACTCATACAACTATTCGTCAGCAGCCCAAATTCATAATAGCCCAATCAACATCTTATAGTCGGTTTAATATTCATCGCAATAAAATCATATATCCACCTCAAACAGGTCATTCTAAAACATTAACATTTTCATCATTGTTTCAACATTCATCAAGAACTCGATCGACATTTCATAATTATTTCAACAATCATCCAAAATTCAATCAAACACTTCATCGTCGTTTCATTATTCAACAAGGATTTAATAATATATCATCATAAGTAAATCATCTCAAAACATAAACATCATATGAGAAAAGGTAGGAACCACCTACCCGTTCCTCCTTTGAGGTGTCCTTGCTCGGTCGAAGGTCCAATCATGGTTGCTCCACCTAACACGTCAATGGTCACAAATTAGCACATTTGCATTCTGAAATCACATTCATCACCATACCTATTTCAAGAATCCATATATTCACATGCAAATGTTCCATATTTTACACAATCATACAATGAAATCATCATAAACATTTTAGTCAATTCTGACATGGGAGTCTATTGTAGAAAATCAGCTATAAAAAAAGGGATTTGTTGGTGACTCAGATTTTGGTAGCGAAAACTGATTCGCTGGTGACACAGAATTCAACAGCGAAAACTAATTCACTGGAGGCACCACAAAATTCAGCAGCGAAACTGATTCGCTGCAAGCCACACAATGCGACAGCGAAAACTAATTTGCTGCAGGCCACACAATTCAGCAGTGAAAACTGATTCACAATTCAGCAGCGAAAACTGATTCACAATTCAGCAGCGAAAACTGATTCACCGCCGCCACCACAATTCGGCAGCGAAAACTGGTTTGCTGTAGGCACCACAATTCGGTAGCGAAGATTGATTCGCTGCCGCCAACACAATTCGGCAGTGAAAACTTGTTCGCTGCAGGCCACACAATTCAGCAGTGAAAGTAGATTCATTGCGGACAACACAATTCGACATCGAACACTGATTCACCGCCGACACCACAATTCGGCAGCGAAAACTGATTCGCTGCCAACAACACAATTCAACAGTGAAAACTGATTCATTGCAGGCCACACAATTCGGCAGGGAAAGTAGATTCGCTGTAGACGACACAATTCAACAGCGAACACTGATTCGCAATAGACACTAGAATTCAGCAGCGAAAACTGATTCGCTGCGGACAACACAATTCGGCAGTGAAAACTGATTAGCTGCTGGCACCACGATTCGGTAGCGAAAACTGATTCACCGCTGACAACACAATTCGGCAGCTAAAGCAGATTCGCTGCGGACAACACAATTCAGCAGCGAGAACTGACTCGTTGTAGGCAACACAATTCAGTAACGAGACTGACTCGTTGCTGACACAAAAATTATTGACGAGAACTGAGTCGCTCCCGACTCAGAAATCTTCAATACAACCCCTATTGCTACTGATTCACAAATCGGCAGCAGCGACGAAATCGTTTCTAATTTGACTTCTTCCTTTTAACCAAGCGCAAGGCTTACGCTTGGCTTTTCTCCTTTGTAACACTTCCTAGCCGAAACTTGTACATATAACGACAACAGTCATACTCCAATTCGTATCACAAAAGCATGAACATTGCACCATCAAATCTCAACATGCATATTTGATTTAGGTTATTCTAACTACTAGCTCAAGTTATACAGATCCATTCATCACACAACAAAATCACACCATTAACACAAGTATAATTGTGTTTCGGTTTCACATGACCTAACATCTCTAACAAGGTTGTCATTTATGCATTATATTCCTTTAATCCCTATTCTGTCTAACCCTTACCAAGGCCGGCCAACTTTCCAAGTTTGTGCATTCAAAATTGCAATATTTCTTTTGTTAAATATTATGGAATTAGGTCACCCATTCAACCCTTTTTTATCCCTTCATTTCGTTTAGTTCTTTCCTTAACAGTTGGAGTAAAATTCCTAGGACATGGTTTATACCTCACGAATTTAGTATTTTTGGGATAGGTTTGACATCATTTCTCCCTTTCTGCTCTCGATTTGCTTCTTACTCTTCCTCTCGTTAGTTTCCCATCGATTCCAGCCTCCTGTCAAGCTTTCCCGTCTCTCTCTCACGCATAAGGCACATGCATCAGAGTTTTTGAGCTCTCTTCAGAAAGGAGGAAAGAACAAGAGCATGCAGCTCATTTTGGGAAGAGGGAAGGGGAGTCACTCTTTATCTCTCCTTGTATTTATAACCCCCAAGGTGTGTTGGGGTGTTTGAGACCAAGGTTGTCCTTACCCCCTCTTTTAGGTTATCTTGGAGTGGTTTCTATTCTGATTCTCCTTTATAATTATAATGAGTTTAATTTTATAAATCAAATGGTGTTCAAGATATAAAAAATATAAATACTTATTAGTTGTTCATCATATATGATTTTAATACCACTTAAATAGTATTTTTCTTCTTTTCTAAGGTAATAATAAGATTTTTTTTGGTTAAAATTGTACTTGATTGTACATAACTATTATAATTACAAAACAATTAACTAAGTTAAAAAGAGATAGGATAATTTTTACTATTTATTCAATAAATTTCACTTATTTCTCATAAAGTGAATAATATTTATTAATTTTTTAATAATAATATAATTTTTGAAATTATAATTGTATAATATTAATAACTGGTATAATTAATTATGAGATAACTAATTAATAAGACAAGTCATTATAATAC
>Ga0325414_1007580_pt1 | contig 11498 bp, 9 predicted proteins | sample PopdelMetagenome_8_FD_206183 | JGI IMG/M metagenome (GOLD analysis project Ga0325414, IMG submission 206183) | Populus deltoides microbial communities from Bellville, Georgia, United States - Leaf-PdKOR-R3 | ecosystem: Host-associated > Plants > Phyllosphere > Phylloplane/Leaf | place: USA... | reverse complement strand
CATATTTATAGTAAACCAGAATATATTCGAGGTTTGAATTAAGACAAAGTCAAATTGATTTCTGAAAAGAATTGCAGCACAGAAAGATGATTTCAGTTAGAATTTTGAGAAGTACGCAGTCATCAGAATTCAGATATTCCAACCTTTCAGGTGGAAACCTTAAAAAGTTGTTGCTTGTAGGAATAACACCAGCTAGGTTGTTATAAAATACGTTTCTGCAGGGGTGCAACAAGACAAGTTTAGTGAAGTTAATATTTTGATCATACCATCTTACAGCACAGTAAGGGACGATCATTTAGAAGAAAGAAAAACTGTAAACGGTAAACTTACAAGACACTTAGGCCTTGTTTGTTTTCAGGAATTTATTTTTCTGGAAATCGTTTTCTTCACTTTCTCATGTTTGGTAAATACAAGGAAAGTTACTTAAAGAAACTAAATTCCAGTAACAAAAAAAAGTAAAGCTTTATGGCAGGAAAGTGTTTTCCTTCTCTTATCTTAAGGAAAACACTTTTCTTTGTTTAAACAAAATAAACGTGTGCTCTCTCCTTATGATGACAAGCAAAAAACGTGTGCTGTCTTCTCCACTTTCATTTTCCTTGTTTTTTCTTTTTTTTTTAATTTCCTAGTGCTTTGGTAAAACAAATAGAATAGTGAAAATTTTATTCCCATGGAGGATAAATGAATATGAGGGAGACGAGAATATAAAATATAAAATGAAAATAAGATTTTTTTATAAATAATATATAGTTATATTTTATAAAATAAGCTATATATATGAATATAGGATATAATAAAAAAAATTCATCATTATACTTTTTAGATATTATTCTTTTATTGTAAGTGATTAAATATTAATATTTTTATATATTAGATAAATTTGAAAAAAAAAATTATTAATAAATTATTTTCCAGTTCATTTTTCATAACATAACCAAACACCGGAAAGTATTTTCCAGTTTATTTTCAATAACACTACTAAACATCGAAAAATAATTTACTTTCCAGAAATTCACTTTTCAAAAAAACAACTTTTCAAAAGAAAACTACTTTCCAGCAAATAAACAAGTTAGACAAAGACAATTGACTAGAAACATCATATCAGCTGAGATTATTGTTTTCCAGTCACCTGCGTTTTAATGAATAAAGTTTAAAGTAACATCATCGGCAACAAAATGATATCAAATCATGGATAACCGCTAAGCACAAAACAAAGATAAGTAAATTATTGTAAAAAATAAAACTTGTAAATACTAAGAATAAGGTTCTAAAAATATGAAATAATATGAGTGTATCACTCCTCTATTATGAGCGTGATCTAACTCATGTCTCTGTCCTAACTTCTAGTTGAATGGGTAGAAAATCATTATAATCCGCTGGTCCATTTAGGGTTGTTAGGAGCAAATTAGACATGTCATTAATGTTTGATTTGCTACAAAGGAATGATCAAAGTATGTTTGAGAATCCATATCCTGATGTGTATAGGTATGACTCCTTTGAGTTTATTAACAATAAATATTGATTATTGAGTTTATATTTAATATTAATATTATTTTTGCATTTACAAATAAAGGAAGTGAAAGTTGATAAGTTGCCTTATTAACAAAGCTAACCCGTTATATAAGTGTCGATAGACCAATTTATAAGAAAAAATAAAAAAGTTGCTTGAATTACTTGTAAGATGTACTAAACCAAATAAATTACAAAAAATAAATGAATAAATAAAGGAGAAAAAATATATAGTTATTATGCAATTTACCATAAATTAAAAAGAAATTTTGATTATAAGTTGCTTGAAAACCAAGGAAGTTATAAGAAAAGAAGCATTGCATAAATTATAGTTTTAATGCAATTCACCCTAAATCTAGAAGAAATTGTGATTAAAAATTGCTTAAAAATTACAAGAAAGATAAAATAACTGAAAACAAATATAGTTTTTATTCATTTCACCCTATATCTAAAATTAATCTTAAATATAAGTTGCTTGAATTCCCTTTCTAAACAGATTAGCAATCCTCAATTTCACATTAATAACAATTGACATTTTAGATTTACGGGTTTAGAGTTTAGATTTAGAGTTAATTTTTAAAGTTAAGAGTTTTAAGTTTGTATTTTAGGATTAGTGTTTGATGTTCGGATTATATATATATATATATTTTTTAAGGATTTGGGGTTATGAATTTGAATTAAGATTAGTTTTTATGATTAACAGTTTGAGGTTAGAGATTAGTCAAAGTTGGTTTGGATTAGAGTTAGTGTTTTTATGAATAAGCATTTGGGATTAGAAGTATAGTTAGGGTTAGGGTTTGAATTAGGGTCAGTGAATGTTTAGAGTTTTAATTATGATTAGGTTAGTATTTTTTATCTTTTAGAGGTTAGTGATTAGTAAGGGTGAGACATTAGTTAGGGAGTAGCCATTTCATTTTGTACATTCATTCGTTTTCCAAACTCGTGTAGCTTTGCTTGGAAATTGTTCAAAATTGCTTTGTTTTTCTGCTAGCTCGGCGCTAGCGGGCACTGAATTTCCAATGTCGTCTCGTATGAGAAAGCTCATGGCTAATTGACGATAGTACTAATAGGTATTAGGTCCCCCATGATTTTTTTTTTTTTAGCATTTAAATATATAATGATGATTACTTTTTAAAACATTTTGTATTTAAAAATATATTAAATTAATATTTTTTATTTTTTAAAAAATTATTTTTAATATATATATATATATATATATATTAAAATAATTTAAAAACAAAAAAAATATTCATTAAAAAAATAAAAAAATTAATTTTTTTTAAAAACATTTTTAAAACATAAAATTAAAGATTTTAAAATTCGTAGGGTGACAAGAATGAAAAAAATTCATCGTGTGCAGCATGTCTCAACAACAGGAATAGGAATTGTTGGCGATCACGTGCCCAGTAATGCATATATTTATTTATTATTTTAGGGATTAATGGGCCCGAGAGTCTCTCCACTGGAAGCCCAACATAAGCCTAAATAGAAGAAGAAGAAGCGGCAATTCTACAGTGTATAATGGAGATGCCTGTGTTGAAGGGAGGTCCATGTTTTTTTCTTTCATGACCAATTTCTATCAAGTGAGGTGCAGTAAAATTAGGCTTGCTTTACTTTATTTTATTTTTATCAAGAACATGTGTGACAAATTTATGGTTGCATGCAACCATTAGAAGCAATGCCTCAACCATTTCATCTCATAAATTTATTGTTTTACTTGCGTGATGTCAAAGAAACAAAAGACAAATAGAGTGCAGAATAAATACTCCATGCTTACACTGCAGACTTCACACAGATACAATGGCAGGCATTTCTTAATTTTTATTCAAGCAAATCCATAAAGAAGTTGAGACTTAGGCATATCTGTAACTCACGTACTTCTCTCTCTGTTCCTCCCAGTTTCAGATCTATGGAGCTGTAGAAGCAATGAGTTGGAGACAACAAATATCGAGCTCAAGGCCATCAGTCCACCTGTCAAATCAAACATCAACGGTAGCTCTGTGTAAATGCGGAAAGAAAATTTTCTAGGATAGGAGGATCCATAAGCAATGATTGTTTGCTGGCACGTTAATGGCATGGCCTTAGTTTTTATCCAGTCCAAGGATTTTTTTCAATTGCGGAAAGAGAGATGTGAATTTACTCACCTGAAAGTGAAGGTGTCATGGCAAAATCGTATTGCGGAAGCAGTACTCCGGCCGCAATAGGAATTGCAACAACATTATACGCTATTGCCCATGATAAATTTTGGTACACTTTGGCCATTGTTGCTCGCGAAAGATCCAGGGCATCTACAACCTGTCATGACACATATCAGAACCATTCATCCTCATCTTAACTCTACTCACTGTTTGTTGTGGTTGAAAATCCCATTTGTATCGTCAATGGGTTCAAATTTCAAGCCTGAAAAAAACAATCTCATTTTTTTTCTTTCAATATCCAGAAAAACAAACTCATTTCTAACTGTTGGACAAGGTTTGCATCGACCTTCTCAAAATTCAATCCCATTCATAACGAATTAAATTATTAAGTGCCCCTCTAAGGTTCGAATCTCTCCCTTGCAACTAAAAATAAAGATTAGATGATAAAAGTGGCTATGATTTTAATACTCAATTGTAACAAATTATTCCTAAGCGCATATGAATTGGAATACACAGGGAAAATGAAACTTTGGGATTCATCATTATCTTTAAAAAACAAAAAAAAGATTCATCAAAGAAATCTATCAGAGAAGGGAAACATACTTGTGCAAGCCTGTTGCCAAGAAGTATAATGGATGCGACATCAGATGCAGCATTTTCTTGAGCTTCATTCTGGATGGCAATTCCAACATCAGCAAGAGCCAAAGAAGGTGCATCATTTATTCCATCACCTACCTTCAAAAAGCTAAGTGTCAGCTGCGTATGATGTCCACCACCAAAGTCATCATCTTAACTTCAATGTGTTGATGGAACAGGCTTCATGTTTTACACCTCTAATCTCATGCTCACAGGATGGTTGGACAACAAAAATTAAAAAATTTACTGCAGAACTATATTTGTAGCATTCATAGAGTTTAGAATTAAATGCATGGAGATTTTCACGCTTACAATTCACCGAAAAGAAACAATGAGATGCAACAACAATTCTTTAGTCAAATATTTCACAGAAGAGAATGAATGGATTCTTACCCCAGATGAGATGATTATTGATATATTGTTTGGTCCAGGTTAAAATAAAATTCTGAAGGAACTAGAGATGACATAAATAGATAGATAAAGATTACCATTGCAACACGATGCCCTGCTGCTTGAAGACTTGATATAACTTCAGATTTTTTCTGTGGAGTCAAGGATGCATTGATAAATTCACTTTCTATACCAACTCTGTTTGCTATGGTTGCAACTGCCTCTTCCCTGTCTCCTGATAAGAGGACCGTGTTGATACCCTTCTGCTGGAGCCTACCAATCAGAGCAAAACAAAGCAGCGAATAATGTGCTTAGATAGCAAGTAGAAGAGGATGCAAGGATAATAAATTGACTTAAAGAATTACATGATTTTTCGGTTAATGACAGCTTAAATTTCACACAGCTTGTTTTTATCATCCAGGTTCTGCCAACAGCTCCTAATAATTAGGAGTACAAATCCTCTGCAAATTATCTAGGCTCCTATCATGATTCAAAAGCCAGGGAATATTCTATATTTTCTTTAGTGGTTGGCCAATATTGTCATGGACTGACCATTTACAGAGGCAAAAGGAAAACATCAGGTACTTTGAGCAACACTATGATTGGCTTAAGGAGTTCAAAGCAACACTTCTGTTTGGATTTTAGAATACAAAGCATTTACCAAACAGGAAAATAATGAAAACCATTTCACTAATCCCAGCGGGAGATGCTAAGAACAAGTCTACTAGTCATGGAAGGGAAAATCAATTGGAACTTGTATTTACAAAACCTGAATCATGGTATGCATGTTAAAGAAGAAGAAACCTTCAATAACAACTTACAACAAAATTCACTCAGAATTATCAGTTGGGAATGCAAATTTACCTACTTATAGTAGATTCAGCATCATGGCGCAAACAGTCAGATATTGCAATAGCACCAATGATGCCTTCCCCTTCTCGTCCAACATAGACAACTGTTTTTGAATAGTTTGATGATGGCATCCCTTCTGAGGACTGATTCATCACTTTAGTTTCCAGATCCTTTAGATCAGACAGTTTTGTTCTTCTCTGGAATCTTTCGTTAACCCAATCCAAGGAACCTACTGCAACCAAACGTCCATCTACTTCAGCTAAGGTTCCAAAACCTGGTTCCGTCAATTGCCCTCTTGTTACCGGGATAGTCAATTTTAATGATTCTGCTTTGTTTACAATAGCTTTTGCAATTGGATGCAATGCTGTTCTCTCTACAGCAAATGCCATTTGAAGAATTTCTGATTCTTCGTAAGAGATTGAGGCCACAGCAGAAACAGCAGGCTTTCCTTCAGTGAGGGTTCCTGTCTGAAAATTGGAAAATGAGCAAGAATGGAGTGTTAAAGTTCTCAATGATGGGAGTCAAATGCATTAATTAATTCATGAGTTATTTCATAAGTCAGTCTCAATTCACACAAGTGTGCAGTGCATCTGTTGAGAGAGAGGAAGAGAGTGTAGTTCTATTGAATGTAGAACAAACCTTATCAAGAGCAACATAACTAATGCTTGCTAAGCGTTCCAATACATCTCCTCCTCTTATTAGAAGTCCTTGCTTTGCTCCTTATGTTTTCAAAAGAAAAGGAACTTAGCGTTTCTAAAAAGAATAGTAACCATTAAGAACAAGATATGAGACTTTGCTTCTGTTCAGAAGCCCAAAAATGAGTTCAATATCTTTGAACTCAAATTCAAACATATTTGGAAGGTCCAGGAACTTGTGCTTAATGTGGGGCATTTCCCATTTTTTTAATGTCAATCATTATTAAAGAAACATAAAAAAGGGGGCAAAAAGAGCTGGACAAACCAGCTTTTATGTGAAGTAGGCTGTTATTGTTAAATGAAGAAACTACAATCTCATAATGGTAAGTACTTACCACTACATTAGAAGTGACTTTGACTTATACTTTGTATACAGGGTATTAAACTTGAAAGAAACAACTGACAAATTAGACACCATACCAAGCGATGTTCCAACTAGGATTGCAGTTGGTGTGGCAAGTCCCAGTGCACATGGGCAGGAAACTACCTGGAATGAAACTTAAAGTTACAATCTATAAACATCAAGAAATTGCATATACAGTTTCAAGCTCAGTTAAATAGTTCTTCATGTTTAGGTTGGAGAATACATCAATAGCCAGTAGGAGGCAAGTCCACTCACCAAGACATCCACAGAAAGTTTTAAGCTCAACAGCAAAGGATCTCCATCTGGTCCAGCAATATCATTGAGCAAAACATCAGGGAAAACATGTGAACCAATGTAATACCTGGACATGCACATAACAGAGTGTGAGAAGCAAGAAGTATAAAACTGTAACTTTGCAACTACGACTGAAACCAATGCTTCGGTGAGAAATAAATGATACTATTCAACCAACAACAAGCTAACAAAAATTCAAATCAAGTCATAAGTTCATGACTGAATGAAACCACTTACCTCTACTGTCAGCATGAAAGATGAAATTTCTACAAGTGAAGGCTAGCACAGATGAATGGAAATTAATAAAGCAAGTAATTCAAATTTAGTAATCTAGCAAATGCAGAAAACTAAAATATGGATATGAGTGGCCTAAATAAAGGGAACAAGGTCTCTTAGCCAGTTAAAAAAGGCACCCAACAAATAAAATGCCTCTGTTATGCCATTGTTGAGTTTGGTAAATCAATACCATCACTATCATTAACCATGTTGCATCCTAGATTCTAAAAAGTTGACATTGAAGTCATGTGATATAAACGCTAGGAAACAAACCCTACCAAAAGGCAAAAGTTGCTGCAGATACAGTCATTACACTATAAACAAAAGGTCCAGCTATTGAGTCTGCAAGCCTTTGTATAGGCGCTTCACTGCCTTGAGCATCCTCAACCTGAAATTACACCATAAAGCTTTAACAATTGTAAAGATATTTGAAGCTTTTCAAACTGTCAAGTTCTAATTCCCAAATACTATAAAGCAGTGAGAACTATTCATCTAGAGGTAAACTTTTGTAAGTCAATGAAGCTCTAGCCATGTTTTCATGCTGCTCAAGCAAACATAGCAAGTTAATGCAACAATACTCTTGATAATCATTTTAATATTTACCGCATGCCATTATCATGTCTAAATATTCCCTGTGGTTTTATGTTTAAGAAACAGAACTACTTTCTCGCTGTACTTTGCATTATAGTCAAGTAATCAACTCAATTTAAGTCCAGCCTTAATACCAAACTAGTTGAGGTTGGCTTCATGGATCCACTCCCTTTCAAGTTTTTGGGCTAAAAGACTCAAGAATTGAACTCAATTATTAACCAGAAATCACTTTATAGCATACTCAAAGCATAATTATGTAGAAAAAAGGCTACTTATTTTTCTACACCTACAAAAGTTTGCTTCTTTCCTTTCTATGTATATTGCTGATACCTGCATCTGTACTCAGTCAGCAAAATACGCAGCTTATTTTCAGTTTTCAAGACGTAAATTTATTTAGGGTCACACATTGAGTTGGGTCACACATTGAGTTACTATGAAGTAAAAAAAAATAAAAGCCAAATCTGTTTATCCCTCTGTATTAGATGCTTTTATACTTGTAAAAAAAAAATGAGACAAATGAAAAAAGAAAACAATTAACTAACCATACGAATGATCCTAGATATTGTTGAGTTGGAGCCAGTAGACAATGCCTCTACCCTTAAAGGACCATCCTGAAACATTTTTTAAGAAATGCTGGTTGTCAACAATACAATAACAAAACATAAAAAGAAAGACCTGCAAAAAAAGCAACATTAACAGGATTTTCTATTCCATGTTCAAAAGAACAAAATTTTGAGGCTCATTAAAAGAAGGAAAAAGATATCTTTGGTGCGCCACTGTATCTTTATTGTGATAACCTCATCTGAAGGTAATAAATGCATCAATACAAAAGTGCCACTTGGTTCACAAATATAAGCAGATATGAGTTAGTTATGGCACATACATTCTCCCTTGCAATTCAAAAATATAATCATACCCAGTTTATTGTTCCAGCTGAGACTTTGAGCCCTTCTTCCTTAAATACAGGCAGTGATTCCCCAGTAAGCATGGATTCGTCCACAACACTTCTTCCTGCAAGAACTCTCCCCTGTATTGGGAAAATTAATTCCAGCTGAATCAAACATGTGTGCTACTGAGATTCATATGAAATTGCAAATTGAAATACTGGCGTCTTATTTGTCAAATCATCAGCAAGTTCCTTTCAGTTTTAAAGTATCTCTTATGGAATTTTATATGAATCCATTAAAACCTCATTGTTAGGTAGATTGATAAGGCTGTTGAACATCTGAATACACAACATTTATACCATTGAAAGTCTAAAAAAACATAGTTTGTAACATTTCATGAATATAGAGGTACAAAGCAATGCAATTAAAGATATACTCATTATGTCATTGAAGCATAAGTTAAGATCAATTCTTCACAATTTATAAAGATGGGTGCTTGTAACAAAAATCAAAATCTGTGAAAAATTTATGGCATATTTAATAGTGTTGAAAACAAGTAATGCATTCACAAACTGCATATAAAAGAAGTGACTTGGCTCAATGAGACAAAAAGTTACGGTATATAAATTAAGCACAACAATGTGAGAAAAGAAAATCAACATATAAATTTTAAGACCATGAGTAATTTGATAAAGAATATGTAATGCTTACATCTACAGGAATAGTTTCTCCAGGTAGAACTAACAATGTGTCTCCAACTCGGACATCATCAGTGGGGACTTCAGTGCAAATAGCATCAGAACAAAGAACATTTTCCGTAGGGGAATTGCTATCCGATGGAGTAATTACAAGTCGTGACTGAGTGGACATGAGTGCCTGCAAAAGCACCCAGATCAATGAAATCACACAGGTGATTATTAAATGTTCACCATATAATTAAAGTTTACTTGATACAGTTCAACAATAAAATTCATACATCTTGCAGTTAACAATAAAGTCTATCAGTGGCTTGTTTTGGTAACTCAAGAACAAAACAACAGACAACCAATGTAAGGCAGCAAGCCATGAATTGATAATCCCAACATGATGAAACTTAACCACTGTCTGCTTGTTTGAAAAACAAATCACAGTCATCAAAGGTTAGACAAGCTTGCTCCTCACAACAAGCAATGGTCTCTCATTTGTTGAAAAATGAATATTGCCTTTGCTGACTTCACATTGGCAACAGTGATCGCTCTAAAATGAATACTCTGAGATATTACAACAACGAGTAGAATGGAAATATATGAAACATCACAATGTTTGAGAAACTAGTGAAGCGTTCTGCTGTAAAGTGTTCACTCAAATTTCCATGAATTGGCTAATACCAGTTCTATTCACCTATGAAAGCAAACAAACTGAATGCAACAAAGGTCAAACACCACAGAAAGAACAGAAGGAAAGAGGAACAAGATTGTCTCAGCTGTAGAAATGAAAGTGTTTATGTTTACAACAAACATCCATCACATAAACAATTCAACAGGATGAACAAGAATTGGATTTGACATGGGAATCAAGTAAGCATCCTAGTTGCTTTTTGCAATAATAGATATAAAAGTGATTACTACTTACAAGAAGTTCATTCATATCACTAGATGCCCTGATCCTCGCCTTTTCTTCAAGAGAACGTCCTAGAAGCACAAAACCAAGAAGCATGACCTGCACACTAAAAGGCATGAGCCGTTCATAAGAAAATTGTTCCTGGGACATAAAGTAAAAGCTATTTTCTGGCTTTAATAAACACAAAACTGGTAGCTGATACATGTGAAAAAAAACCTATTATTGTGATAAGATGGGTGACAGCGTTTGAGAGGTCTCAAAATGACCAAGGAGTAATTTAAGTATTATGTCACACTCAGCTTGGAAGATCAATAAATTTCTCATTAAATCAAGAAACATGAAAGAAAAGGTGCAAATACTAAAAGCAAGCAAGTCACCGGTTCATCAAAGAAAGATGCATCCCATTCGAGCGCAGGGTTGAGAAGCGAGATCTACAAGAGAGCACAATTAGAGGCAAAAAACTTAGCAAAATGATCGTGAGTGAAACGAAAATCACAGTATTGACTAAGGGTCTCACCGCACTGATGATAAATGCAGCAATGGATCCAAATCCCACAAGAGAATTCATATTCGGTGATCCCTTCTTGAATGCCCTTAGACCATCAACAAGCAAGTCTGCAAAAGATTCTCTCAAGTCAAAAATCAACAAAAAAAATTATCTGAGCTGTGATTGCTAGTATGTACATTTGGGTGTTGATTACCCTTTGTTAGTATTCACATCGGAGAAAAACATCAAGACAGATAAATTTGAAAGCAGTAATACAATAGTCAGTTAGCAAGAATATTACGTGGTGATCCATATTTCATAAAGAAGGAAACTTTAATTTATTGCTCGATTGGTCCCGCAGAGAATATGCATGATTAAATGAAGTGTTGGTGATTCATATGCAGATGATATAAAACTAACAAGGTTGATATATATATATATAGATATAGATATATAATAGTGCCAGTGCAACTAATTACCTCTTCCTGGTCCCAAGAGAGATCCCAAAGCTAATCCTCCCTTCACATACGAATTATGCAGCACCTCCAAGACCGAACCTACTCCAAAAACCACATATTAGCAAGCAAGTCAACAACAATTTTCAACTGTCATCATCTTCACTTAACATCTTGAAATTAAGTAGCATCAGTCGGTTGTTATGATTGAAATGACTGATGCATTGCATTGGGTTACCGTGTGTGCATTACATTACATGCGCGTGATAATTACCATGACCAACGTGAATCCCAAGAGAGTGCAAGATATGAGAAGCATGAGATCCAC
>Ga0325414_1007579_pt1 | contig 11499 bp, 2 predicted proteins | sample PopdelMetagenome_8_FD_206183 | JGI IMG/M metagenome (GOLD analysis project Ga0325414, IMG submission 206183) | Populus deltoides microbial communities from Bellville, Georgia, United States - Leaf-PdKOR-R3 | ecosystem: Host-associated > Plants > Phyllosphere > Phylloplane/Leaf | place: USA... | reverse complement strand
CAGACACCAGTCCTCTCCACAGCCACGGTAGCACAACATTCCACAACAGACCAGTTCCTCTCAGCAGTTACCCGACCAATTCTAGTGTTGATGGTGTCAAATTTGATTGGGAGAGAGGTGAAGAAATTTGGGAGTCTTCTGCCAAATCCTACAGCTTCTGTCACTGTCCAATTTCATAGATTTTTATTTTATTATTTTTTATTTAGACCCTATTTGTTTGTTGGAAAGTATTTTTTTTTTTAAATAGAATTTCAAGAAAGTATGTTATTTTCTGATGTTTGGTAGTGTAATGGAAAATAAGTTGGAAAATACTTTCCAGTGTTTGGTTATGTTATAAAAAATAAGCTGGAAAATAACTTATTGATGTTTTATTTTTTAAAATTTATTAAAATAATGATGAATAAATCTTACAAATTAAAAGGTTGAATGAGAATGAAATTGAAAAAAATATAATTTCATAAATTATCTTAAATAAAATAAATAATAATCAAAATAATAGAGATCAAATCTAAAAAATAAAAAAAATTGAAAGATGAAGAAATTAAAATAATAATAATAATTAATATTTCATAAATTATTTCAAATAAAATAAGTAACAATTAAAAGAATGAGAACCATATTTGATAGATAAAAAATTTTAATTAAAAAATGATAAGGGAAAAACAAATAACAATTATAAATATGAGGATCAAAGTTAATATAAAAATTAAATTATAAGGGATGAAATTGAAAAACAAATATTCAAAACAAAATATATATAGCAATCAAAAGTTTAAGGACTAAATTTGATATAATCAGCCAATAATATGATATTCTAAATTTTTCACAACTTTCGAAAAATATTTTCCGTCCAAAATATGAAGAAAACACTTTTCTGGAAACTAAGCCAAATTTTCTTTTAACTGAAAAGTATTTTTCTTTGACAAACTTTTTTAATAACAGACAAACATAGAAAAATTTGAAAAATCATTTTTCAGAAATCACTTTACGGAAACAAACACACCCTAGTTGTAATTTTCTTTTATATTGGTTTATAAAAAAACAAAAAAGACAAAAAAAAAATAGTGAAAAGTAAAAGAGAAATGACATTAGCAGACAAATTAGCCGATACAACAAGAAGTCTGTGATACTGCATCAATAAAAGCTTGTGTGATGTAAGTGTCCATCTACTTTCTTCAACTTCTCCATATGAGAAGAGTCAACATATTCCATCAAACACGTGTCAACATATTGAGAAGAGTCAACATCTTCCATCAAACACGGGTTTCGGGCTTCCAAATCTCGAGGAGCTGAACTTAGTGTGGACCAATCCCAGATTCTATCAGCAATGCTCCAAAAATAAAAATTATTCTAATTTATTAAAATGTGTCCAATTTATATCTACAATATATTTTTATTATTCAAGTGTAATTCTAAATACCCGATTATATATTTAGAATGCATGCTGCGTCACTTTTTTAATTAAAATTTTAATTTTAATTTTATTGCTAGTAATATTCTTCGGCTTATTTTATAAAATTCGATGCAATATAAATTAAACATTGTAACCAGCACTGTTCTAACATTAAACAATATTGAGTAACTTGTGAGATTGCATATCATTAATATCCACCTTATCAAAGTCAGAAATATGAACCTTGCAATAACCATGTAACAGTCCATGATTCATATAAAATATTTTATAATCAATTTTTAAACTTGGTTTATTTATCAAAAAAAATATTTTTTTAATTCATAAGATTTTATAAATAATAATCTACTCACAATATTATCCATACAATTTCAACTTTCGCAACTCTACCATTATCTCACTACCATCATCTCGGAAGGTAATTGAGAGTGTGATAAATGTTACTTTTAAAAGTATTTTTTGCTTGGAAATATATCAAAATAACATTTTTTTTATTTTTTAAAATTTACTTTTGACATCAGCACTTAAAAACAATTCAAAAATACTAAAAAAATAATTAAAAGTAAAAAAAATTAGATTTTAATAAGAAAAACAGGTTGCATTTCAACCCCAAACATGATTTACAACCCCAAACATGATTTACATTTATGTGACTATCATCTTCATCTTAATCCTCATTCTCATTATCGTAATTATTATTATCATTATTATCACTGTTATCGTTATTTTATTATCGTTTCATATTATAACCATTATATTATTATTATTATTATTTTTACATGGTCACTGAAACAAGTATCATAAGATTTTTTTTCTCGATTTGAAATGTAAAATGTAAAGCAAAAACCAAGAAAAGCAACATTTTATATCCATTGCTTCATGAATCCAAGGAAAGAAATAAAGAACTTTCGGTCAGCATCATTTGAAGAACCAGAAACAGGCTATTTTCTGGATCAATCACCAACCACCACGTGTGGTAGCCACTTGATCCTATCCACGCGAGCCGATGCAAACTTTCCATAATTTACTATTAAAATGCCCACCTGTAATCAGCAAGTGATCTTCTGGAGAAAAAAAAAGGGTTCCCCAGCGCTTGAAAAAGGCTATGATAATGAGAGCTCCACTTGATTCTATCCACGTGAGCTGATTTAATATTGTATGGCATAATTAATGGTGTAATTAATTTTGAGGGTCCCTAATTAACAACCTATTTTAGGTTAGTTGAGCTTCCGATTCACGTTTGTTAAAGGGTCGACCTAAGTTAGGTCAATAATTATAATTGATTTAATTATTTTGTACATACATCAGCTCAATCTGACCGTGGGAGATCTTATATTATTTTCATACCTCAATATCCATTAGTTTCCTTATAAATTATTACTGTTCATCGTGATTAAAGGAACCTCTCTTTTTTTTTCTTGAAATAATGAATAAAATATTATTAATTACTTTCTAAGCAATAAATATTGACATGTTATATAATAAAAAAAATTGATCATAAACTCAAAATATGATACATATTGAACGATATCTTTTTTAAATATTGATACGGTAATATATTAGATAATATTGTTTTTTAAATATTCAAATAACAACATATTGAATAAACATGAATTAACTTGTTAAATCTATAACCCGAGTCATGAGACTGTGATAACTTTATACAAAGAAAGTCAAAATAAATGATGAATTCCAATTCCTAATCAACTCAATATTAAAAGATAAAATTGAAAAAAATATTAAAAAATTAAAAAAAAACTACTCGAATTAACCTACTAAACTGGTGATCTGGGTCGTGAGATCGAGATAATATCATAGAAAGAAAATAAAAAAATATCATGAAACCTAATTTCTAAAAATACTTAATTTTAAAGGATGAAATTGTATAAAATTAATTATAAAAAGATAAAAAAAAAAGAACTAAAGTCAATCTAGGCTAACTTGTTAAACATATGACTTAAGTCATGAGACCGAGATAAATTTATAAGAAATAAAAAAAAATTATGAAGCTCAATTTCCAAAGAAAACTCAATGTTGAATGTTGACATCGAGAAAAACAATCCATGAAATTGAGATAACTCTATATAAAAAAATAAAAAAAAAATTATAAAGTTTAATTCTCAAACAACCTAATATTTTATGGATGAAATTGACAAAAAAAAAACTCAAAAAATGAAGATCGGGTTGTTGGAAGTAGGGGTGATCATTTTCGATTTGGTTCGGTTTTTATCAGAAAAACTAACCAAACCGGTTTCTTTTTTAAAAAAACTAAAACCTAACTGGTTCAAATCGACTGGTTCGGTTATTTTAGAACAAAAACCGGCTTGACTCGGTTTTTTCAGCTCGACTCGGTTTTTTTTCCGGTTTGGCTTTTTTTTTAGTTTTTTTTTGTTTGGTTTGGTTTTTTTGGTTCCAGGTTTATAAAGCCGAACCAAACCGGTCGGTTTTTAAAAAATTCTAATTTTTTTATCAGGTTTTTTCTTGGTTTGGTTTTTTCAGTTATTTTTTTCTGTTTTTTTGTTTTTTTTGCTCACCCCTAGTTGGAAGGTAAAATTGAAAAAATATATATTCAATTAAAAAATAAAAATAAAAATAGAATCAATTTAAGTCAATCTGTCAAAACTACGACCCGAGTTATCAGAATTATAAAACCCCATAGAAACAAAATTGGGAAAATTTATGAAACTCAAATAAAAAAGAACTAAAATAATGAATAGAGTCAACTAAAGTCAACCTTCCAAACCTGCGATCTAGATCATGAAATCGAGATAACCTTACATAGAGTAAATAAAAAAAAAGTTACGAATCCTTATTTTAAACCAATCTAATATTAAATAATGAAATAAAAAAACAATTTGAAAAAGCGACTCAAAAAATAATCCAAATTAACATGGGTTAATCTATTAAATATGTTAGCTGGATCATAAAATCAAGATAAATTCATAAAAAACATATTAAAAATATTATGAAATCATATTTGATGTTGAATGTTGGAATTGAGGGAAAAAAAACATAAATTCATGAGACCGGTATATAACCTTATAAAAAAATAAAAAAATTACAAATTATAATTTTTAAAATAATCTATTATTGAAAGATATTATTGGAAAAAAATTGAAGAAAAAAATATAAATTATTAAATAATAAAAAAATTAAAAAACTACGAAGCACCCTTTTCACTTTGTTTTGTGCTTGTTAATAAAAGTATGTAAACTCAAAACAAAAGCTTTGATAAAGCACAGCCGTACGGGGAAAAAGAAAAAGAAATCGCTAGAAGGAGGGCTTGAACCTCCGACCTTGTGGTTAACAGCCACACGCTCTAACCAACTGAGCTATTCCAGCTGATTGATGGGTCATTTCAACATCATAATGATAAACCAATATTTTAACAAAAGTTGATCTTTCTTGGTTACTTGGAAAAGTTGATTTTTTTCACTTATTGAACTGCCGTTTAGAAAGCACAGATACGGATATTTTAAAAAAAGGATTTTTCTTACTAAAATTTGATTTTTTGTTCGTTTGATTAATTTGAGATCGGTTCACCTTTATATGCTGATATAAAAGATATAACTTTAAAATTATTTAAAAATAATTTAATTTTGATTGGTGTGCAAATTAATATTTAAAAAAAACATTAATATAATAAAAAAGAAAAGAAAAGGCCACGTGGTGATCGGTTCCTGCCAAGATTTGACGTAAGAAAACGAGTTTCTCATGAGGCTACGGGGTGTGGTGATTGCGTTTAGAAGTAGCAAAGCCACGTGGCTGGTTATTTCAACTTCACGTTAACGACTGCCGTCTCCCATTTTAACAAACTCTAACCGCCTAACAACGTCAACGGCACGTCAAGAGTTTTATGATTCTTGTTAAGATTACAATAAAGGCCCCCGAAGTTCTTTGAAATAACGCAACTGCCATCATGCGCTACACGGCCAGACAATCAACTCCACCTCCACTTCTGATTTCCCGACGTGGCTGCTTTTGAATATTGATGTCTTCTTGCATTGTAGAAGAAGGATCAAACAGAATTTGACTTCTCTATTAGCTTTTTTTTATGACCTTGAACTTTTAGTCTTCTTAAATTTGATCAAATTACATGGATAAGTCTTCGATTTTGTGTTCCATTGTTAGCTCTAAGGTTTAATCATTCCACTATATATATATTTTTTAAAAATATCATTTTAAATTTCACCTAAAATATTTTTTCCCCAAATAATTAAAATAATTTGATTCGATTTTCACACGTTAAAATTAAATTTATCCCACTAATTAAACTTTAAACAAACTATTTATATTTATGAGTTCTAAAACAACCTTGCATGGAAAAGGAATTGATTTAACCACAATTGTGAAATTCAAACATACTCGTTAAATTTATTCAGATCTAAATCAGTTTAATTTGAAAAAAATTAAAGAAAAAAACTAAATTAACTCTGTAAAAAACTTGATTTGATTTATTAACTTAATCAACTTGAGTTTGATCTAGGGATGATCATTTTCGGTTCGGTTCGGTTTTTATAAAAAAAAATAACCAAAGCAAAAAAAAAATTTAAAAATTAAAATCAGTTCAAACTGACTGGTTTCAGCTTGATTCGGGTTTTTTAGAACAAAAACTGGTTCAAAAACCGGTTTAGTTTCGACAACTATAGCATTGAAAATAGAATTAGATAAGGGATTGCTTTCACAAAGAAGAGAGATTAGAAATATTATCGGATGATTTAAGGTAAAAAAAAAAATGCAAAGCTGCTAATATAAATATATTTTTTTAAAGATGGTTATAAACAAATTATACTCAATAGGGTAAAGAAGTAATTCCACTTATTGTTCAGAAATTGATTACGTTTACTAAAATGGTTGAAAACAATGTGTCGGTATGCCGTAGTTATCTGAAAACGTATGAGTGGACAAAGTCAAATGTCAGAGTCTTTGGTAATCTCTTGGCAGAAGAGCATTGTATTTTTTTTCTCTCACTTTTCGATGCTAAAATATTCCCATCAATGTTCACACCTTAATATTGAATTAGTCATTAAATTTATTGTAGCGTGATAGCTAGGTAGGAGAAAAAAACTGAAAAATCATTTAAATTGAGAAAACAACAAAAAAAAAAATAACTGAAAAAACTGAACTATGAAAAAAAAATCGATTAAAACTTTGAAAAAACTAACCGGTTCTGTTCGGTTTTGGTTTAATAAATCTGAGCAAAACCAAAAAAATCCGAAAAAAACCGAGCCAAACCGTTTTGAACCGGTTTTTGTCCTAAAAAACTGAACTGAAACCAGTCGGTTTGAAACGGTTTTGGTTTTTTAAATAAAAAATTTCAGTTTGGTTATTTTTTTATAAGAACCAAACCGAACCGAAAATGATCACCTCTAGTGATAACAGTAATTTTTAAAATATATTTTTTAAAATTTATTGAAATAATATTTTTTTTATTTTTTAAAATTTATTTTGATATCAATACATTAATACGATATAAAAATATTAAAAAATATTAATTTAAATAAATAAACCAATCAATGAATTTTTTTCAAAAATTATTTTTAAAACACAAAAATAAATAGATTTTTAACTACATACGTGTATGAAACACAACCCTTTTCCATTGATAGGCTCATGGAGAGAAGATATCATGGAACTCAACCTTAATTGTGCGAATCGACACTTTTAGGAATGCCATTTACTCTAAAGATTTTGCTAATAAATGTGATTTTCAAACACCTTTAATAATTTAATATTTTAATTATATGCTTGAGATAATATTTTTGGCTCTTGGGATGAGAGAAGAGGGGGTGACTCTGTTTATTGTGTATTCCAAGACCCATCCAGCCTTTTATACTTGTAAATTTCAATTCTCATAGAAATAGGTCAATTTTCTACATGCATTGAACCTTGTAGTAATTCCTTAATCACACTAAAAACACAAAAACACTTCACTACTAGGAATACCATACGGGACAAAAATATGCCTAGCATGTGAAAAATAAATAAAATACCAAGAAAATCATACACAAACGTCAAAATAGCGTGTGGATTTTGGAAGTTTTTTTCTCTTAACTTGGTCCAAGTCAGTCGTCTGAAAACAATCCACATAGAGATAGATCTTTCCCACCAAACTTTGTTGCCCTCCCCTCTTCTCTTACGTCTCAAATTCGTATCTTCTCTTGCTCTGCCTTCGTTTCTTACCTATATAAAGAAACACACGCACACACTTCTTCCTTGCCCTTCAAAAACACAGGATCATCAAGAGAAAGGTCGTCGGACGATTTTTCTTCAATATTCTCAGGGAAAAAGATGGAGCATAGAAGAGGAAACAGCAACAGCAACAGCAACAAGAAGAAGGAAGATGGGGTTGTGGAGGAGCAAGTGGGATTTCCAGTTCATAATCAAGTGAAGAAGATAAAGCAAGAATCTTGTTACAAAATCTTGGATTGGTTACCGGCTGGGCAGCCTGAGATGAGACCTGTTGTTAGAGTGTTCACCGCCAGATCACATCAAGTTTCTCGCTCTCCTCTGGGATTAGCAGGCAGGCCCATCTCCGTTGGGGATTCATGATTCATAGAAAGGAGTTCTGGAAATAATCTTGATGATCATGGCGGCTTAGGGCTTCTTTTTAGCAGCAAGAAAGAATCCACAGGGTTTTGCTTTAGCATCGTTCTTCTTCTATGGTATCTCCCCTGTTTTTTTCTTTTTTGATATTTTGTAAATAACGATAAAAGTATTTGGTAGTTTCTATAATTAATTCTCAGTTTTGATGAACTCGTAGACAGTTCTTGGATCGTTGCTTCGTTCCACCACCACTCCTCGTAAATCTTGAACATATTTATAATAAGGAAGGGACATCTTGCCGTTTTAGCCTCTCTCTAATCACAATCACAATCTTAATTTTGGTTTTTAGCATAAGGTTATAATTTTATTTTCTTCGAAATATTTCTGTTGTTCTTATTTTTTTTAATATGATTACCTTATCTACCCCATCATCTTCCGGGTGGTGAAAAGTCCAATTCATGGCCAAGTAATATTCCCTTTTCTTATTTAATTTTTTTTCTAAATTTAAAACCTGGATTTTTAATTGAAAATTAATTCAGAAATTTAAAACTCATAATCAGTCCATGATTTTGATGCGATTAATATACCTCTGTAATATATCGAGGATATACCTTTCCCACTTGAATAATGACAGATTCCCAAATTAATCAGTGCTAAATAGCCCACAAACACTGGCCATCAATGGCCGCGCCAGGGTCCATAAGCACTCACCATCAATTAGGTTATCAGGTTAATCTATAATCTATAATTCATTTGATAAACATGAGTCAATTATTTTTTTATAAAGATGATATTTGTTTAGAATTATTTAATTAAATTCAATTAAAATATTTTAATGTTTAGAATCATTTTAGGTTTTAAGAATTGAATTACAAATGAAACTCAATTTCTGATAATAATACAAAATAAATTAAATGTCAATCCCACTTATTTATAATTTAAAAAATAAAAAAATTTAATATTAAAATTAGCTTTTTCAAAATAATTATTTATCCATCTATTTTTTTCTAAAGATATTTAAAGAAATAAAATGAAGATAAGAATAAAATAAAAAAATAATAAATTCTATATTTTTCAAATGCATCACAAATTATTTATTAATTAAATTTAAATTAAACACTGATAATTTCTGTTACACTCGGTAACACGTGCCAATGAAATCTAAGTCCATAATCAAACATGTCTATAATAAAATCCAAGACAATTAATTTATTATTGCTTTCCAAATTTAAGAGAATAATGACTTCCTTGTTATAAAATCCGAGGTATAAATAAACCTAATTAAATATTCACGGATAGGTTTCCTTGTATTTTTTTTAAATTAATTTTTTTTATTTTTTAAAATTATTTTAATGTGATGATATCAAAAATATATTTTAAAAATATAATATCAAAAGTATATTTAAAAAAATAAAAAATATATATTATTTTAATATATTTTTAAATAAAAAACACTTTTTAAAAAATTACTATTATAACCTAAACACGACACGCTATTCAGTCTAATCCAACCCACGATCCAAATTACACAGGTGGAGTGTTGATAGGCTGAGGTCCAAGGACAGACTACAATGGGCTATCTCTGTTTCTTGAGTTTGTTTCTGTAACAGATAAACTTGCAACAGCCGTGATCTGGTCATGTTGCCTGTCATTGGACAGGATCCCATTGTAGTCTTGGACCTATCTTTTTAAATTACAAATGTTCACAAATATTTTTTTTTTCTTTTAACATGTAAGCCCCCTCTTTTGAAACATGGCATAATAATAATAATAATAATAATAATAATAATAATAATAATAATAATAATAGAAGTAATGTTATTAAACCCGATCTAACCCGATAATCAATCAAAGACTTGGCTGACTTGGATTTCAAAAAAATCGACTCGGAGTTGACATAGTCGACCTAATAAGTCAACTTGAGAGGCTGAGACATGATTAAAACTTATTGATTTTTTTTAAAAATTTTTTTATTAACCCAGGTTAACCTACCTGCTTTGTAATCCAAACCTTCCGTTGAATCGATCCCTACTAGGCTGGATTTAATCACTATTTAAAAAAAAAACAACTTAACTGGACGGGTTAACCAGAATTGTTTTATTTTTTTCCTATGAAGTGGATGCTTCTCTTTTGGAGAGGCTGTACTTGTGTGTTTTTTTTTATGGGCTGGGCTCTTAGTTCATGAGGTCAGTATGCTGTAATTGGATTTTTCTGTGACCATATATTATCCAATTACCAGCATAAAATCCAGCTGTCCTTTTCTGGGCCTATATTTCTGACTGTCATGCATATTGTTCCAAGCCCGTTATGTCGTGTTACAAAAAAAAACAATTCATAATCTTTGTTTTTAAATTAAGCTTCAATTCTAAAAGAAATCCTAATAATTCTAATGAGGTTGAATTAAAAAAATATAAAATTAATACAACTTTTATGCATTACCACAAGAAACTCTCCTCGAGTGCTTTGTTGCTCATTGATTGAAATCTTTCAACTTTTATACATTGCCAAAACTCTCCAAGTGCTTTCTTTTTATTTTCAAAGAAATTGGATGAATCTTTTTTTTTTCTTTCTTCATTTTTATTTTTTAAGGTTAGAGACTAAAACATGGAGAAAATAAAGTTATGGATGAAAACATAAAACCTTAGAAGATAGAGGTTAAAATGAAAAAAAAAAAGTTGAAAATGACTCAAGATGCTAAAAACATGCCTTGGCGACAATACTAAAAAAAGCCTGAAAATTTGTCCAAGTATCAAATTTGAACCTTGAAGTTTTAATTATGTTTAATTAAGAAAAGTGAATTTGATTTTTCCAAATCGAGTATTGATTTGATGCCGAAAGATTTTTAAACATTGCAAGAAACTCTTGCCAAGTTAACCAAGACAAACCACTAATTATAATATTAAATTAACTAAACTTGAAAGGATTAAATTAAAAAAAATAATGAAAAAAAAGAAACATTGTGCGAATCTATAGTGTTTTCTCTCAATAGACAAAGTTATTCACTCATCCCTCTTAGTTTTTTGTTTGATGTCATATAAATATTGTTAGAAGATGTTCATATAGGTTGTGTTTGGTCATTATCTTATGATAGAATGAATAAATACAAAAATAATATAAACATGTTAGTTGAAGAAATATAAGCAAAATAAATATCTTAAATATAATTTTAGCGTGAATTTATATACTTTCAAAACAAAATATACAAGAAAACAAGTCTCATTTGTCTTTATTATTTTCATTTTTTTTTTTGAAATGGTAGCCAAACCTTACTTTAAAAAAAACCAATGATACTTGTTCAATTTTGAAATTTTTATGTGGAGGTTTTAGGTTTATTATTTTTTAAAGAGATGTAACGATTTCTTTCATCATATATCACGTAGTCCAAAATTGATTGGATTCAACATTAGGTTATACCAAAAAAAAAAAAAGATTATTTTCTTTTTTAAATTTTCACCAAGTATATAGAAATCGCAAATGGAGACACCCATTTTCTCCCATGCCTTCCACGTAACTATGCACCATGGGATGTTAGCAATTTCTTA
>Ga0325414_1007578_pt1 | contig 11499 bp, 3 predicted proteins | sample PopdelMetagenome_8_FD_206183 | JGI IMG/M metagenome (GOLD analysis project Ga0325414, IMG submission 206183) | Populus deltoides microbial communities from Bellville, Georgia, United States - Leaf-PdKOR-R3 | ecosystem: Host-associated > Plants > Phyllosphere > Phylloplane/Leaf | place: USA... | reverse complement strand
AAGAATTTCTGAAGATTTTATTCTGCCAACTAAATATATTTTCCCATTTTTCTTAGCTCTAGCAAAGATCATGTGTGTCGACACCTCTTTCAAGTGATGCAATCGTGCTGTAAGCATTGCTCAAGTATCTTTTTATTTTGCATTTAAAATATTTCGTGTCCATGTAGCCGTGTTAGAGGAAGGATTTTGTTCACATAGTTTGATTAAGTAGATATTAACAACCTTAATCTCCAAGTAAAAGATACATGATCTTGTCTGAAATTATTTAAGCATGTCATGTCCCACAAAAAACACGTTCTTGATTAATTAATCCAAGCACTATTTACCCTTATATATTTTTCAAATTTGTTTTATATGACCCCTGTTTTTTTATTTTGAATTATTAATGTGAATGTCCGAGCCAACTCACATGCATCTCGACTAATTTCACGGTTTTATATTCTATACAATAATTGTAGTCCTTGGCACAATTAATTGATCGTTTACATGATTTAAAAGATCGTTTGGTTTGATATTGTGATAATTTTTATTTTTTTTATCTAATTATAGAAAAAAAGTACTAAAAATAAGCTTTTTACTAGGAAAAATAATGTAATTAGAGGTAAGAACTAGACCTCACACACCCATCCTCTTCCTCTAATTGTTTATTACCGCATTTCACGGGCATTAGGTTCCAAGTGGGGAACTCTATGAAATTAAGAATTTAAGATAGCTAGAGCAAAATAATAGTAAATAGTTAACTTGTTTTTTTTTTTTTATGATAAGATTCTAGGAAACTATTTTTAAATAGTATTTAGTTATTATTTTAGAACAAAAAAAATAAATAGTAATATTAGATAGAGAGGATATAACTTCCATGTCCTTTCATTTTCAAATCATAAAAATTCATTTAAAAGTTATTATATAAACATATTTTTTTTTTATTTTTTTTAACAACCAAACATATTTCTATTTTTTTTCTACTTGTAATTTATATCCCATTACACTAATCAAAACAACATGGAGAAAACGTCTCCTATTTAGTTTGATATACTAATTAATAATAAACTCAAAAATTGAATTAAAAAAAAAAAAGAGAACCAAATTATTTTGCCGACATAGATAAGGATAATTCACATGCTAAAACGTTAATAAATCTCTTCCTTTACTAGCAAATCCTTGCAGCCTCAGGATCAACTTTCAAGTCGCTATCAATTCAAAACATTATCGTAGACCGAAAGTGAACTTGTATGATCATGAACATGTGAGCATCACCAGCAAGATTTTTCAAAGATTCAACTTGTATTTTTGGGCATGTCTCCTTGATTTCGGCTATAGAACAAAATAGTGGCTTAAAGTTTAGTAAGGAAAGCAGGGCAATTTGACCCTAGAGTCCTAGACTGGTTAGTGTCGGCAAAGGAAGGGGCACTCGACAGGGAAATGACCCGTGAGAGTTCTTGTGTTCCCTTTTCTGCTAATAATTTCGTGTTCCATACCATAATTGTGATGTTTGGAAGTGTGTAATTAGAAACTAAATATAAGGGTAGAGTTTAATAGATTTTAAATTGGAAATTTTAAAAATAATAAACGTTTAGATAATGGTGAGATCAAGATTTTTATTTAAATAAAATAAAGGGGAAATGAGTGGAAATTTGAAAAAAAAATCAATCCAAATAACAAAAATAAAAATCATAAAAAATTCTCAATTATCACACCCTTCACTAGGTTGACACTTAACCTCCAAAACGAGTTTACTTGTTAACCTTTTAATCCCCCCCACCACCTCATGCAAAATACCAAGCATAATTAAAGAAAGAAAATATTAATATTAATTCATAACGACTCAAGGCATTAGGTTCTTAATATTATTTATAAAAAAACTGGTGAATTTTCAAAATAGTAAAATAAAAAATTTATTCTAATTGAAAATACGAAAAATAAAATGCATCGCCTATTTTAATTTCACATTTTATTGATAATTTTAACCCAAATAACATTGGTTAAAACCCGAAAGAAAAAAAATAAAATAAAATAAAATCACCATTGTAATAAACAATTTATTGGGCTATATTTCAATCTAGCATAATGTCTATCCTTGGGCCTTGGCCCCCTTTGTTTCTAAGGTCACACAATTTAGTCCCTGTGCTACATCGGCTGATAGTTGAAACAGGCAAGTTCTGTCTAGCCCACTCCCCTTATTTATTATTTAATTTCATTTTCATCCACAAAGGAGAGGCCCAGTGGTTAAAAATCTGCTCAAATTACATGATTTGGGCCATGCCCTAGCAAATCTTAAAATGAGAATACCCGGTATAAATGTTGTTGACAAGATCTGTACATAGTAATAAATAAATAAATAAATATGGTAATAGCTTAGGATTAAAGAATTTATTTCTCTATGATTTCAAGTTCGAGTACTGTGGTTGCTAATATGATGGCCACTAGAGACTTACATGGTCGTTAACTTCAGGGCTCGTGGGATTGGTCGAAACGCGTATAAGCTGGCCTGGACATCCATGTTAATAAAAAAATTTGATTTATTATGACAGTGATAAGATTTGTTTCGTCTATCCGAAGAAACTAATTTACACATTTCTTGTTGCATTGCCTATCCCAAAAACCTCTTAATAACAAGTTCAATGAGTTGGAGGGGATGGTTAAAGGGGTATATTCTATTTTTTTTAATTTTACGAGAATAAGTTAGGTTTTTCGGTTGTGGTTCGAAAATATAAATTCTAAAAAAACTATAAATCATAGCTTTTTTTTCAAGAAAAACTTTTCGGTGAAACTCATGTAAAATTATACTGTGTGTTGATTAATTAAATATTTTAAAAATTATAGTTAAAATAAACTACAGTTTTAACCACGCCATATCACATCAACAAAAAAATCATAAATAAGGCTAGTACTTGGGACATCTCATTGAAGTTTTTTGAATGCACTTGATTATTAAGGCTAATGGATAGATGAATGAATAAACCATAGTAATTAAACTAAATTTAACAAATTAATTTGAAAAAATTGTAATTTAGGGCTCTGTTTATTTGCTGGAAAGTAATTTCCTTTTGAAAAGTGAATTCCAGGAAAGTGAATTATTTTTCGATGTTTGATAGTGTAATGAAAAATAAGTTGGAAAACAATTTCCAGTGTTTGGTTATGTCATGGAAAATGAGCTGGAAAATAACTTATTAATGTTTTATTTTTTTCAAGTTTATTAAAATAATGAGAACAAATCTTACAAATTAAAAAGTTGAATGAGAATGAAATTGAAAAAACAAATTTCATAAATTATCTCAAATAAAATAAATAATAATCACAATAATAGAGATCAAATCTAAAAAATAAAAATATTGAAGGATGAAGAAATTAAAATAATAATAATTAACATTTCATAAATTATTTCAAATAAAATAATTAACAATCAAAAGAATAAGAACCAAATTTGATGAATAAAAAATTTCAATTAAAAATTGATAAGGAAAAAGCAAATAACAATTATAAAAATAAGGATCAAAATTAATATAAAAATTAAATTATAAGGGATGAAATTGAAAAACAAATATTCAAAACAAAATATATATAACAATCAAAAGTTTGAGGACCAAATTTGATACAATCAGCAAATAATATGACATTTCTAAATTTTTCACAACTTCCGGAAAATGTTTTCCGCCCAAAATAAAAGGAAAACACTTTCCTGAAAACCAAGCTAAATTTTCTTTTGACTGGAAAGTGTTTTATGTTGACCGATTTTTCTAATAGTAAACAAATATAGAAAAGTTTGGAAAGTGATTTTCTGAAAATCAGTTTTTAAAAAACCAGTTTTCAAGAAATAAAAACAGCCTAAACTTGACAAGTGTTTGTTTCTAAGTTGAAGTGGAATAAAACTTGGTTGAGCATGCTGAATTTTTAGTAACCACTACTACAAAACCTATCCAAACTTAGCCAAAGCAACATCGAGGAACCTGGTAAAACATGCTGAATTTTTAGTAGCCAGATTACCTATGAGAAAACCGATCCAAAATTAACCAAAGCAACATTGAGGAACTTTTATTGATTGAATTTGAATCCAAAAGTTGATCCAATAACCCATCTACCTAGAACTTTTTTCAAGTCGCCAGGTCCAACACTAATGCAATGAAGAGCTGCAATGAACACCTGTCACCTTTTTCTTCATAAAAAACAACTAGAATGTAATAATTATGAAGTGGGAAGTGGGCAGCTAGCCCAGCGAAGTGAATGATTGTCTACCAACAAGAAAACGCAAATCAAAATGGGATGGTAGAATATTCTGAAAGGAAAGGAGAAGTGCAGAGAAGCAGCTGGGCCAAGAAATGCATGATGCATCCAAGTTTGAAATGTTGGCAACACTTGCAGTGCATGTTTCTGTGCTCTGCAGATGGGACCTCCATGCTCTTACGAGCATCCTTTGGCTGTTTCTCTAACACTTTGCTAAATTTAATGGAATCAAACCAGTTGCCCATGTGATCCCTTGTTAGCTTGTGTCTTTGTTTAGGGACCACCTCAACATGCTTGTGCCCACTTGCACATGATTCCATCCCTATGTTTTTTTTTTCTTTTCACAATATTTAAGGATATGTTTTTCTTTTAATACGAACATTTAAGGATGTATTTGATAAAAGTGTAATGGAGTTTGCGAATTACAGCAATGGAAGCAATTAAGTTCTTTCTTTTCCCACTATTTTGAGATGTGTTTTACGGGAGTCAAATTGGTATTTTTTGGTCGAATTTTAACCTTAACAAAGCTTTTTAATTTCTTCCTTTTTTTTACTTGAAAATACCACTCAAATAGTTTTTTTTTTTTATCTCTCGAAAATTATATATATATATATATATATATTTATATATATATATCATACTATTGGAGAATATTGTATATGTCAGTATTAGTTGCCTAGATTAGTTGTGGTACTTAAGGATATAAGCATAAGTCTAGGAGCTGATGATTGCATATCCCATATTTTTAGTCTAATTACATGATAGAGATAGCATCAATAACTGGAGGCAATCCTCTATATATAAACATGTATTTTGTATGAGATTGATATATAGAACTTAGTCTTTTTTAACTTTTAATTTCTTTATGGTATCAGACCGGTAATACTATTTCACTGCTTGTATTTTTTTGTAATTCTTGTTATGGCAAAAAACAAGAGTCATGATACGGTTGAATTTTCAAAAGAGATGGCTATCTCCTCATCCAATATTGTTGACGGAGACACCAACACTTCTTATAAATTGAGTTCAGTATTGTTAAATGAATTTAATTATCTTCATTGATCAAGGGCAATTACAATTGCATTTGCTGGGAGATAAAAGTTGGGATTTTTCAATAACACGACTAAATCTCTTGATGTTAACTCACTGGAGTATGAGGCTTGGCTGTTAAAAGACCAACTAGTTATGTCTTGGATTCTTAATTCAATGGAACACAATCTTGCCAAGATTTTTAGTTACGCAGAGTCCTCTCTAGATTTTTTGGATGGTGGCCATAATATGTATGGCAACCAAAACAACTCTACCTGGATTTTTTAGATTCACCAGGACATTACTAGTCTTCATTAAGATGGAAAACTGTTTGTAAGTTTACAGGGAAGTTTAAAAGGTTTGTGAAGCGAATTGGAGATCTATAGACCTTATATTGTTGATGCGGATGTCTTGTAGAAATGAATAGAAGAGGATTGTATTTTCCAACTACTAGTGGGTCTTAGTCCTGATTTTGAGGACTTAAGGAGCCATATTTTAATGAATATTGAACTTCAATCCTTAAGAATGTATGTGCCACAATTCAACATGAAGAAGTTCATAGAAAGGTCATGCATTGTACTATTACTCCAAGTGCTCCTGATGTTTGTCCCTATCTTGCTCATCCATCATTTGAAAAAAAACTCTACAAGGGTAAATATTTGAATCTCAAATGGAAATACTATCACAATATTGGACATTTAATTGCTCGTTGTTAGAGCCTACACCTAGAGATGAAGCCTAAATTTGGCAAAGGATCAGAAAGGAAAATGATTCACTAATCATAAGGCTCATTTAACTACACATTCTACTAAATCTTTTTCTTCTAATTTTCCTGCCTTGCTAAATGATTTTGCAAGATATTTATAAGATAAGCACGGTCAGGGAGCAGTACAAGATAGAGATGTTAACTAAAAACATGATCAGCCTTCAACACTTCGTAGTTAGTTAGTTTGTTGGTTTATTAATTGATGTAAATTCTGAAACTAGCCAAGGTATTTTGATTGCATTTATGGCTGCATTAGAGATTGGTAATTTACATGATTTATGGGTTATTAATTTTGGTGCCACATATCATATGTCAAATAAATTAACCAAAATTTTTCTGATCTCAATCCTTTTTATTTTGTCTCTATAGCTAAAACGAGAGGTGTTTCTATAAAGGGTAAGGATAAAATGAAACTTGTTTCAAACACTATAGAGTCTATTAATGTTCTCTATATTCCTGCTTTTCTTTTTCGGTTGCTTTTTGTTCTCCAACTAACATTCTCATTTAATTTTAAAGTTTTATTTACTCTTTAAAAGGTTATCTTTCAGGGCCTCATCACTAAGAAGATGATTGGTGGAGGTTTTCGTTTGCATGGCCTCTACTATTTCTCTCCTGACTCTCGGGTTTTAAAAGGATTTCAATTTGTCTTTACTCTTATCAATGAGCATATTTTATGGCATCACCGTCCAACACATCCTTTAACGTTTATTTTTTAGTAAAATAACTCTGGTTTTGCCTACATGAACTATCGATTATGATATTTTTCATTTCTCTAAGTCTTTTAGGCTTCCTTTTAATTCATCAGTATCTACAATTACTCAAGCATTTAAAATTATACATTCAGATGTTTAAAGACCTTTTTTCACTTCTCTTGATGGTTTTAAGTATTTTGTAACCTTTATTGATGACTTCTCTAGGGTTACTCGAGTATACTATTTGAAATCAACAAGCAAAGTTTTTGGGTATTTCAAAAATTCTTTGATCTGAAAATGGCATAGAATATATGTCTCTTGACATGACAAACTATTTAATCTCTAATGTCATATTGCATCAAACTAGTTGTGTTAGTACACCCCAATAAAATGAAATAGTTGAACGTAAAAATCATGATTTACTAGAGAAGACTTGAGCCATAATTCTTTAAATAAATGTTCCAAAATATTTTTGGTCTCATGGAGTTCTGAATGTCATTTATCTTGTAAATCACTTACCCAACCAATTGTTGGATTTTAAATGCCCTCTTGAAGTATTGCAAGACAAAAAGTTGAATGTGTTTCATCTAAAAAAATTTTGCTTGCACTTGTTTTGTACAATTATTGGCTACTCAACGTGACAAGCTTGATCCTAGAACAGATAAATGCATATTCTTGGGCTATTTGTAAATTAAGAAAGGATACAAGTGTTATGATTCTACCTCTAAGAAATTATATATCACTAAAGATGTATAATTTATTGAAACTAATCCATATTTTGAGGGTACTAGTCAAGGGAAGATACTATTTGAGTCTTTTCCCTGACCCAATATTGATTATTGTCATGAACATTCCACTGATTAGCTCATACCAGCTCAAAACCCCACTGAAAGTGCTTCACCTTTTGTGAGTGCCTTGATGCCAACTCATGATCTCACTAAAAATGCTTCACCTTCCGTGAGTGCTTATGATGAAAACTTGGATTTTGTTGGGCGTTGTATTTCCATAAGCTATTATTGGCTTAAATGAACTGCAATAATTCATTGCACAAGGAAAACCAGTATCTTTTCAACGTAATCCTTCACGAGCTCATCACCCTCCTTCAAAATTACAAGACTATATTGCTCATACAATCAGGTATCCAATTACTAAATCCCTGACTTATCAAAGAATATCACATTTGCACAAAGCTTTATAACTATCTCCAATGTTCATGAGCCCAAGAATTTTCAAAATGCTCAATCTCAAGTTGTCTGGCAGAAAGCTATAGATGAAGAGTTGACAACTTTTATGGAAAATAAAACTTTGAGTGTAACTCCTCTTTCACATGGCAAACATGTAGTTGGTAATCGTTGGGTGTTTAAAATGAAATTCAACTTTGATGGTTCTATTGATTGACATAAAACATAATTTATTGCTCAAGGCTTTACTCAGAAGTTCGGTGTTGATTATAAGGAGATGTTTACCCTAGATGTCAAGATGACCACTGTCAGAGTTCTTTTATCAGTTGTTATTAATAATGGGTGGTCTTTGTCTCAAATGGATGTTAAAAATGTGTTCCTGCATAGAGATCTTGAAGAAGAAGTTTTTATGAAACTTTGTCCTAAACATTCTTAAAGTGGAGATCCCAACCTTGTTTGTAGACTCCATAAATTCATTTATGGTTTGAAACAAAGTCCTCGTGCATGGCATGTGAAATTGAGTACTACTCTTGAAGCTCATGGTTTTTATAGGAGTTCGGCTGATTTTTCACTATATATCCGAGTTGGTGCAATTGAAAAACTGATGGTGCTTATCTATATGGATGATCTCATTAATTATCACCAGAAATAATATTGATTTTATTGCTCAATTAAAGAAGAATCTCAAGCATCATATTCCAATTAAGGATCTTGGTCTTTTGAATTACTTTCTTGGAATTGAAATGACAATTTCCAGCAAATGGTTGTTTTTAAATCAACATAAATATATTTTAGATTTGCTTTAAGATGCTGATATGTTACAAATTAAATATGTTATTACTCTACTATATAGAAAATTTAAGCTTGATTTTTTAGGAGAAGCTCCTGGTTTCCTAGTTATTATTAAAAGCTTGCTAGAAAGCTTATATATTTGACTATCTCATTACCCGATATTACATTTGCAATTAGTCTTGTTAGTCAACATATGCATGCTCCAACCATTCAACATTTAAGTACAGTGACACGCATCTTGCGGCATTTAAAAAAAAGGCATTACTGGTTGTGGCGCAGTTATAAATAATAATAGGCACACTAACGTTAATTATAGGGTATTTCGATTCTGATCGGGTCAGAAATGCACTTGATCTTTCTACTATTGGTTAATGTATGTTTGTTGGTGATAACCTAGTTTTGTGAAAAAGTAAAAAACAGCAAGTGGTAGCTCCTTCTAGTGCCGAAGCTGAATATCATGCTATTGTCTTAGCAATGTAAGCTTGAATGGCTTAAAAGTCTTCTTGCTAATCTAGGTTGTTCATGCATTACTCTAATGACACTTTTTTATGATAATCAGGTCTCTATGCATATTGCTTCTAATCTTGTTTTTCTTGAACGGACAAAGAACATTGAAGTAGATTGTCACTATATTCATTAACAAGTTCAATCTAATTGTATTGCTACTTATTATATGCGTAAAAATGACCAATTAGCAGATGTGTTCACCATAGTTATGTTGTCTACTTGGTTTCACCGGCTGAGCAAGGTTGGATCCGTTAATCCTTTGGAACCAGTTTGAGGGGGCTATTGAAAAATATTCTTTTATATATGTGTCAGTATTAATTGTCGAGATTAGTGGTGGTAGTTAAGTATATAATCATAAGTCTAGGAGCGCTGATGATTGCTTATCCCATATTTTTAGTCTAATTACGTGATAAAGTTAGCATCCATAACTGTTATGAGAATTGAATCTTGTATGAGATTGATATATAGAATTTGTGTCTCTTTCGACCTTTAATTTCTTTACATACCAAACATGTACATGAAATTGATATGCACCCAACCTTTCATGATAAACGTACCTCCAAGAAAAATGTAGCTTTCTTTCTAATGTTCTTCGACCAATCATTTTTATACTTTTTTGGACCTATATATAAGTTGTCACTATAATTAATGCACAAATCAACTATATATATATATATATATATATATCAGGAAAGGATGTTGTTTTATATGGATTCACGTTCCTTGGAAGCAGGCTATATATACGTACAGGGAAACAAACGAAAATAAAAGGTAAGGCAACCGGCCATGCATAGCAGCTCATAGCCAAAATTAAGTATTAAGCATAGTTAGTGTTATCAGAAGCAATAGCTACCACATTTGAATATGTGTTAGATAACAAGGTACAATTATATTTTTGTAAAAATATAATTGAATTGAAAATGATAAAAGTTGACATGTTTTTCACATGATTTTAATAGTAATATATCAAAATTATATATGAGAAAAATATATATAAAAATATTAACTTGTTTTAAAAACATTTTTAAAGGCATTATCATACACAATATAATTCTCTTCCATTCTCCTGAATTTTACAATAATTATACGCACACTAGGTGCACATGTAGAGTTTGAATTATGCAGCAAAATGAAAAGAAAAGAAAAGAAAAGAGAAGAGAGTTAAGTTAATTATAGTCTTGAATAAAAAAGAAACAAGAAGCGTTCTAAAATGGAAAAAATAGAGGTGATTGTTAAAGATACACAAATTAAAAGAGATAGAAATATGTATAGTGTTGTAGTGAATTCTTTTATTTTTAAAATTAAAAATACAAAAAAATATGATATCTTTATTTTTACCGTCTTAATATTTAGGGTTCGAAATAATAATTAAAAGCCATCTTATATTAATAAATGACAGAAACTTACAAGTATATTCTTCTTAAGAAATTGCATAAATATATATATGTTTTTATCAGAACGACAAAAATTCAAGCACCTAAATGGACGCTACAAAGCTAATCTCGACAAGCATTGAACTAGCTAATCTTTTCAGGCCAAAACAGAAGAAAGAAAGAAAGAAAGAAGAAGCTCTTTAATTAGAGCTTAGACTTTAGACCACTAGTGGCATGGTTCATGATTAAAAAACCACACCATACAAGAACTCAACTGGGAAATTAAGTAATTATATAATCTGAAAGGACCTTGCTAGCCAGCCATCACCTATGACAAATACATTTGTAGTGGTATGCACTGTGTATTGGGTCGTTTCCCTCTACAGGAACTTGCTCAGCTCTACACTTGTATTTGCATCCTCTACATTCATTGTAAGTGCAAGTTGGAGCTGTGGAGCCAATCATCAATCTCTTTGAAGACATCTGCTCTTCATTGCCACCCTGTACGTGCGTACTTAGGACAAATCAAAGAAAATTTACCGATAGATTAAGCAAATCTAGTTACTTTTTTTTTTTTGTGTGTAAATGCTTGTTAACTAGTCCTTACCAGCGCCTGTGAATCTTCCTGCGATGGTGTACTGATACTTTGATGATAAGGCAGCAGCTCTTGATTTCTGGATCCTGCAATACATAAATGAATTGTGGTATCAATAAGCTAGATAGATTAAGCAGGTAAATTTGGGGTACAAATAAAGAAGATAAGGTGGTCAGCGTATTATCTTGACAACCAAACAGAAGAGAAAAGATTGCAGTACTGCAAGAAACAACAAGTGAGCTTTAAGCTAGACCAAGCAGTATTAAAACTTGAACAAAGGATACAAAGATAATATTAGGAACCCAAAAGGGTAAAAAGATTCGTGTAACCTTGAATAACAAACGCT
>Ga0325414_1007576_pt1 | contig 11500 bp, 3 predicted proteins | sample PopdelMetagenome_8_FD_206183 | JGI IMG/M metagenome (GOLD analysis project Ga0325414, IMG submission 206183) | Populus deltoides microbial communities from Bellville, Georgia, United States - Leaf-PdKOR-R3 | ecosystem: Host-associated > Plants > Phyllosphere > Phylloplane/Leaf | place: USA... | reverse complement strand
ACGGTTATTATTATTATTGGAAGAGTGGGGTCACTCTGTATCTGATATTTTTCAGATCTTATCCAAGAAAGAGAGGAAGCGGGTCGGTTCACAAGGCCGCGGTCAGTGAAAGGGATACGCTCTTTTTTTTAAAAAAAAAAAAAAAAAACCTTTAGCTGCTCCAGCTTTAAGATTTGTGAATCTTATACTCCAAGGATCCTGTCCGTGAGACTTTTTCCTTCTATCTTCAGATTTTATTTAATTTTTTTATCCCGCAAGATGCATGGATTGCTTGATTAATGAGACTCGTCTTTAAATTAATTTTGATAAATCACAATTAAGCGTTCCATAGCATTTTAAAAAGTTTCTATCTTATTGAACTTTATATTGAAATCATGATCCCATGATTTTATAATTTTTTTTATGTTTTTATTTAATGCTCAGTAGTTTTTTATCTGTTGAGGGAGTGAGATTTTAACCACTATTGCACTTGTATAGTCATAGGTTGAAATGTTGAATGACTGGTAGTTTACTTATAAGGGAACTTTGCATTTGAGTGGCAGTCTATGCCTTTTTCTTCTTTCTTTCTAAGTGGGTGGTTTATAACAGAGTAATACTCATTTTTTAAAAAAAAAAAAATTGAAGTTAGGAAAAAAAAAAAAGCTGGAACTTAATGTAAATTATGGTTTTTTTATATAAAAAATAGTTGTAAGCTCGATGTATTTTTTATTTTTTGAATAAAAATTTGTGCTCATTTTAAATAAATAAATATGTTTTTTGATTTTCTATTGAGAAAAAAAATGAAAATAAAAAAGGAAAATTATTTTATATCACTAAACACATCATCCTTAATATTTCTTGTTTTTTCCCGATAAGTTTGTGTATTCAAACTAAAACAATTTTAGTTAAATTTTATAACAAAATTAATGCGTTCACTAGATTTGTTTTTCCAACACAGAGCTAGAAATTCATATTCTCTCACGTTTTCTTTTCATTGCAAGTGCGAGATATTATAAAAACAACTAAAAATATTTATACTTTAAATTAATAATTTTTTGATATTTTTAGATAATTTTAATATACAAATATCAAAAATAATTTTTTAAAAATAAAAATATATTATTTTAATATATTTTCAAATAAAAAATATTTTGAAACATAACTTCAATCTCATTCCTAAACACAATACAATACGAAGAATACAGGTTATTATTCATTGTCCGACAAGCAGTGTGTTATTTTTTTTTCCTAAAAAAAAAAAAGGGACGAACAACCCCTTATAAAAATAAAAGAAAATATTGGCCAAGCACGTGCCTACCTCAGCCCCACGCTCTTAGTTGTTTTGCGTCAAGCCCATCCGGGTGCTGCTAAGCTATCATTTGGTTTGTTTTTTTTTCTTTTGTTTTTCTTCTTTTATTATTTAATACTAGAATTTTATTATTTAATATTAAATTAATTATAAACTAGTTTTTATATTTTTTATTATATAATAAAATAAAATAAAAATAATTCAATGTAGTAAAATTCATAAATAAGATTGCAAGATTGTCATATTAACTATGATGAATTTAACATATTTGTTTTTCTAAGTTTTTCCAGAACAATTTTTATATAATTTAATTTAAAATAAAAACTGAATCAGAATTTTATAAGTTTGAACAGTGAGTTTAATGATAATGCTAAAAAAATTTCTATAATCTAAATATTATTTTTTCAATGATAGAAAGTGGTTTGATTTGAATGCATACCAAACAATTTCACCAAATAAATCAAGTAGCATCCTCGAGCTCCTCTACCATCTAGACAACAGACATAAATAAAACAGTTTGATACTTCACTGCCTTGGCATTTCACGAGAAGACACGTGGGGAAACGGAACTTACATGCTTGCGAAAACAATTTCTTATCTTCTGCTTCATATCCATCTCTAACATGGCATCATTACCATTCCCTTGCATGATAACGTTGCAAGAGGGAGCTGGCATGGCAACACGTTGGTCGGAATCAATGGTAACTTAACCACTGCTCATGATGTTGGTCCTCCAGACACCTCAGATAAACTTAAATACCTTAAATGAACTCATTACCATAGCCAACACACACAATACTAACTACTAAGAGTCCGAATTTGAGGAGATAAAATGGTAAACGAGCTCACTGCCATAGCCAGCATCTCAACTTTTTAAGAGAAACTTCTAATTTCTTGTAGTATTACTTATTTCTCAACAGGGGTCACAATTAACCAACTGGGATAATGTATAGGAAAAGGACAGCGTGCTTCCTTAACCTACCATGCAATGCCTCCTGATTGAGAAATATTATCCACTTCCTTCGATGGCAATAGGGTGTAAAACGTAGAAAACAAGTTATAATCTCCAAGATTATCCATTTCAAAGCAGATGTTTTTCCATCCAGTTCAATCATCAAGTTATAAACTCTTCAGATTGGCAAATTCACGCATCCTAGACCCAAAGATGAATGAAAATGGAGTGCATATGAAATAAACTCTTGAACATCAACTATTGCGAGACAGATATCAGACATATAAATGATAATGTAATAAATCACGTCTATCGGTGTGATTACTGTATGCAGGTCATCCTCCCGTTCAGAGAAAAAGGCCAACACGGCATAAAATGATAAATCAAAACCACGCCTCATACCTCATGGGATGGACGTTAGGTTATATTCATCGAATCACAATCCTACGAATTCCAACAAAAATATCGGTTTCTCCACAATAGTCAACCAGCACGTTTTGATGGACAATGGTGCTGATGATCTGTGTGTCATTGATTTTTTTGTGGAAATGTGCCTCCGCCAACTGATCTAGTGTTCTGTCCACGATTCAAAGCATGTAATTAATTCCCGTGTTATTTTTGGTCAACATCACAATTCACATATCCAAACAAATGAATATGGGAAAAAATGGAGAGAGGAACGAGGGGGACACATGCCAAGTGACCTTGACACCCATCATCCACTTCAATTCAGCTATCAAACCATGATATGGGTTAAAACTACGTTTTCACACGGGACCCACTTGTGTGCAAAGAAAACATGGGAGGGCGAGCATGCATCAGGTTCAGACATGAATCGCTCCAATCAAGCCAGCTCATGCACATAATGAGGTGAATAGGTGCTATTTAGAAATAAGAAAACCAAACCTCTGTTTTGTGAGAGATGATAACACCACCAGTATTACATCAACCCCACAGAAGTAAATGATCCTGGCCAAGAGATGACTTACATCAAGCAATAGCCACGAATGGAAATGAGATGTCAAAAAGATGAACCAACATTAGGGGAAGAAAAACTGCTCAAATGCAACCCAATTTGGTTTGAAATGACCCGAGTCTTGTCACCGAGGAACTGCAAAATCTAGGAAAAAACCAGCGATAAAAAAAAGAAGAAGAAACTCAGTAGCTGGAGAATGTAAAAAAAAAAAGAATTTTGTTCAGCAACAGGAAACTTAAAAAACGTTGAGAAAACAAATGCGGAACATAGAATACTAAAAGTTAATTGGGCAACAGAGGGGAACATGATTACAAGAATTCAACAAGGGAGTCTGAGGGAAAAAAAAATCATCCTTGCTGCCCCAATTTCATTCTTCATCTAATGATTTGATTTATATTTTTGGTGATGAGAACTTAAGGATGACTAACACTGTGATCATTCCGAAACACAAGCATAAGTTGTATGCTGCAGCCACCACAGCAGAACCACAACATTTGAAGTTGGATATAGAATAGTGTCTTACAAGGCCAGCATCTCTACTTTACACACCAGAGCTAAGATGGAAAAATAAATGAATGGGCAGGTTATTCACATTTCATTTGATGGTCAGAAGCGAAATAAAAGCTAATCAGTGGTAATTCTAAAGATTCCCCAAGGGAAAAATATAGATGTCTCCTACTTTGCCCCTAAAATGTGCAAGGAATATTTTAAAGATTGAAGCGACAGGTTACAACACAAGCAATAACGAAGTTATGTCTTGTTGACAGAAGCTTGACTTTTCATCTTGTAGCTGATCAACCAAGGGATTCTAATTTCACATACATTTCATCTTTCACGTTAAGAGACCTCTACTCTCACAGCCATCGAATGATGAAGGAAACCAGATATTTTGGTAAAGAGAAGTTCTGTTTGAGGACAGGTTAAAATCCCTGTCAAATCAATTTGTCCTGCTTTAAGGACATTAAACATTCAATTAACAAATGGCATTACCAGACCCCACGTTAACTGGTACAGGATATTATAACTCAAAGAATCCATGGAAAAAAAAAAAAACTAGCAACCAATGACAAATATAATTCATCCATTCTCTTTGTGGTGGGGGAAGGGGGAAACAGCAGCAAAAAGGCAAAATAACAGCATTTTGGCCAAAACATGTTTGCATATGCTGGCATATTACAAAGAAACAAAATTAAAGACTCAGAAAAGGATTCAATTTCCTTTCACATTTATCACCCCAGCAGGTCATGTCACAACGGTGTTGCAAGTGCTATTGCAATATAGCAGAGGAATCGAGTCAGAGGCAACCATCAACGCAGAATAAAAGGTTGAAAGGAAACAGTACTAAAAAACACTGCCAAAATAAAACCCATTAAAAAATAATTGTATTTCAATATTAATCAAATGCCATAACACTTGAACACCGGCAAGATATCAATTTCTGCACAATCTGGTTTTATTCGCAGATATAATAAGAGAAGACAGAAATTATAATAAATGCTTGCAAGACCAAGCAAGCACTGTACACACACAAAATAACCCACATCAGTTTCTACAACGCCCATTTCCTAATTCCTACAACACATCCAGGTAAACAAACACCAGTGTTTATTAATTAAAAATATAATAATTGAGTTAATAATAAAGTAAATTCTTCCAGAGATATCGAAAAGTCCAGTTCATCGCCATCCCGGTGCCTTCTCATTGCCTCTGAAGAAGGCACCTAATAACAACTATAGAACCCTCATTGTGCATAAACATGTGGGGCCTCAGCATATATTTGACAAATGACACGACAGACTGTACTTAGTATTTCTCAAAATGATAAAAACAACAATAAACTAAAATGATAAAAAAAAAAGATAGAAACTTGAGAAATAAAAACAACTGACCTCGAGAGAGCCAGCTCCAGCAAGAAGAATCAACAGCGATGCTAGATTTGAGTCTAGCATTTGCAATTGCATTGTGAAGTGGCATCAGTGACTCCACACTCCCTAGAACTGAAACAACCCTACAATTCAAAGGCAATTACAGAACATTATATTAAAATAATTAAAACAAGATCCAAATTTGAATTGAAAAGAGGAATTGGTTTGCTTTTTTCTTTTTACCTTGAAGAGGCAAGGATAGTTCGTGTTGGTGTTGAAGTGAAAGGAGAAGACATGGATTTTGCGTTTAGTGTTTTCTGAGTTACCGTTTTGGATCGAGATGCCAGGGACCTTGAGGTTGCCGTTATTGCCGATCTGCAAAACGATGCCATTTCTGGTTTAGAGAAGCGGAGAGTGAGTTTAAAGTATCTGACTCAAAATCGAGAGATGAAAGGGTGATTGATGGCTTAAACCCTACGCTACACAGCGAGGGAGTTTAGAAGACCAGAGCCTTCAAATTGTGGTGAGAACAAGAAGCAACCTTTTTTTTCACGGTTCAAAGAAACGCAGCGTTTTGGGTGGAAAAATTAACAGAACGCAAGGTTGTTTATTTTTTATTTATTTCATACTTGTGGTCATTTGGAATTTTGACATAATTTGTCTCTATTTTTTTTTTATATACTTTTTCTTAACGGTAAGGGCAGTTTTTGGTTCTTGCTTTTTCTTGGCACAGTATAGTTATTGAAGTGCCCTTAGGGTTAGATAATCTAAAGCTGGGATTGAGGGGTTTTTTTTTTTATTTTTTTTATTATTGTTATTTTAATGTTGTGTGTGGTCATGAACAATTTGTTATTTGCATGGATTAATTTTTTTTAAAAAAAAAAATTGATGGCGCATGTATTAGCGTGTAGGGGAATGCCCGTGTCTTTTAAGTGGCACGTATAACACTCCGGATGATCGAACACCACATTTCAAGATAGCGTTTAAGGTGTCTCGCCGCTCTTTTCATGGTGGTCCAATGCGTGTAGCCACCAAACACACAATAGAGATCAAAGATAATTTTCTCCCCTCTCCTTATTTTTCTTAAACCTTGAAAAAATATGCAACCCTAGCAAAAAAAAATCAAAAGAATGTGTTATTTGTTAAGTTTATCACATTTGATTCTTATTTTTTTAATTGTATCAAATTTCATTTATTTATTTTTAACAACTTAACTATTTGACTTTTGATTTTTATATTTAACATGTCATCTTATTTTATGATGTTTTGAGTTCAACCCTCAATGTTTTAATTTATACTTTAGATTTCTGATTCTTTTATTAAATTTTAATTTATTTTTAATTTTATTATTGGGTCCATTATTTTATTTTTATTTTATATATATATTTGGTCTTTATTTTCTTGATTTTTATTTTTGTTTCAAATTTTTTTATGAATTTGATTTTTCTTTTTAATTATGCCATTCAATTCAATATTTGATGGTATTTGAGGTTCAATCCTCGATATTTTGATTTTTAGATTTTTTATCAATTTCATCCTTAGATCCAAATTTTTTTTTTGAATTTGATTCTCATTCCCTTGATTTTTTTATTTATTTTTGGATTCACTTGTTAATTTAATATTTTTTTCAATTTTTACCATTCAATTCAAAATTTTAGTATTTCCTCTCAATTATTAATTTTTAAACGAGATATATATTTTCTTAATTGTTATTTTTTATCCTTTATTTTTTATTTTATTTTATCATTCAACATTTGATTTATTAAGATATGGTCTCCTTGTTTTTTTTCCTTTGTTTATACGTCCTGCCCTGGAGTTAATCCATGACAACTATTGGGTCACGAGTCGAGCTGATTTACCTAGGTGGACTCGAGCCAACTAAATCCTTTTGTTTCGTAAAAAAGTCAAAATGATATCATTTTGAAAAAAGAAAAGAAAAATAGTTAACAATTTCTTATTTGATTTGCCTCGGGTTATCCAAAACACAAATCAACCAGGGTTTTTGATTGTTTTATACTAGACAAATTCTCCTTTAATTTCCTTTAAAACTTGGCTCGGTCTAAGCCACAAGTCACCCAGGTCACGAGTCAAGTTTTAAAATAGTAGCTTTTTCCAGATTTAGTGCTTTCAATTTAGTTACTAGCTAGGTTCACGAGTCTAAAAAATTAACATGGGTTAATGTCGTTTTCTTTTATGGTTACATTTTTTGAAGTTGTTTGTTTTGAAAAATAAACTTTATTATTTTATCTAGTTTTTTTTCCAATCAAGTTATCCCTATTCCTTGACCCAGGTGAGAGGTTTATTCGGACAACTCAGGTTTTTTAAGTCATTTTATTTACCTCTTGATCTTTTCATTTAAAATTCAATTCTTTTTAAAATTATACTTTATTTTTTTTTCATGTTTTGTCTTCTACTTAGACTATCTTGCCTGCATTATCCTACTTACAGGTTTTAACAACTTTATTTAATTTTGTTAGTGTTTTGTTTTTAATTTTTTTTAATTATTTCATCTTTCTATATTTTTATTATCGAGAATTGAGAGTTATTATTATTTTTTAATTATTCAGTAATAATACATTTTTTTTTCCTAACGTCCTGTGTAATGTTTGTTTTAAAAAATAATTGGTTCAACCCACAGTAGCGGGTCAGTAAACTATTCTGAATAAAGTGACCTGACTTGAACCGTATCCTCCAATTTATCAGGTGGTCTTGTTTGGTTTCCCTTCACTGCTAACTTCACAAATCGCACCCGGAGAGCAAGAAGAAGACCTCGAAATCAATCGTCTTCGCTTTTATCAATGGCTGCGATCTTAGCTCGCAAGTCTCTTTCTGCTCTTCGCGCTCGTCAGCTTGTAAGAATCTTGTTGCCCTAGCTACCTCTTTCTGTTTGGTTGCCTAGAAAATGAAGGAAATAGTGGAATCGGAATTGCATATTTGATCCTTAAACTTCTCAATACCCGTGACTTGAATCTAATCCTTATCTCTCTTTATTTTTAATTTTCTAAAAGATGGATAATATGGGTTGAAACGCGATGATTTAGGTTATTTAACGAACTGATTTAGGATTATAAATGAATTATATAAATTTAATTCCTCTCCCATCTATAAATAGAGGTTAAATGAATTGGTTTAGGTCAATTAAATTTTCCTGGTTGTTCCAATCCTCACTGAAAATTTGTAGAAGCAGATATGGTATTTTATAGTGGGATTGCTATTAAGATGGATGGCAAGATGACACATTGTTGCAGCGGTAGAAATCAACTTATTTTGTTCAATTTTTAATTTGTGTTTTTACTGTAATATGCTGCAATTTCAGTTTGTGAATTTTTGTTTTCTTGAACTTGTGTATGAATTGAAATGAAAGAGAGAACATAAGCTTTTTAAGGTATTCGTGAGGGCATGGAATAGCGACTCGGGATGGAAAGTTTAGGATGTTTTTCACTGTACTTTGAATTGCTGACTGATGGGTGATGAAATATTGGTTGTATTTTGGAATAGTTGTTTGTATTTGGCTAATGCTGCTGGTGTTAGCCTTGACAGTTTATGTTTTCCATGGTTGATTTATGAATCTAAAGATGTTAGTTGGCTTATCGTAATATTACTCTGTTCTTCTTTCTGGATCTGTAGGCTGTACCAAGACAAGCATTGCATGGTTCAAACCAATATGTACTGAGATCCAGTGCCCACTTATATTCCACCAAAATAGGTTTGCTCTGTTCTCTCTGTTTTATTCGCTTTCAGATATACTATTTGTGTGAGTGGGTGAACTAGCAAAAAAATGTTAGAGTTTTATTAGTGATACTCATAAATCTAAGACTGTAAATCGTTTGTGTTAAAATTTATTACATGACATACTGAATTTATTTGAGAGGAGAGTGTTTTGGATTCATGTTTTAGAATTTCCTCTGGAGGATGACAAGCAATTATTTCTTCTTAAGAGAACATGTTGAGATTCTAGTCCAAAAGTAACTGCCTACATCTTTAATGGGACCTTTCTTACTCTTACAGTGTGTTTATACTTTGTTTAAGTTATCGCACTTTATGTAATTTTTCTTATCTGTTACCGTAGAAGATGAAGATAGAAACAAGCTTGCAAAGGAGATTTCAAAGGACTGGAGTTCTGGTAATATATACATCCTTGGAGTTTGTGTTTTGAATTCTGTCTTACCTTTTTTTTTCCTGATACAACAAGAGGTCCTAATGTTCTGTCTAATTACAGTATTTGAGCGGAGCATTAACACACTCTTCCTTACTGAAATGGTTCGCGGTTTGTCGTTGACTCTCAAGTACTTCTTTGAGCCAAAAGTTACTGTAAGTGTCTCGCCATACATGGTCAAAATCCTTTTTTTTTTGTCAATGAAAAGCCATTCTTACATATTTATTAAAAGAGCCAAAAGCATAAAATAAAGTATTTAAAGATTCTTTCTTTCATCTCCACAACTTTTCTCAATGATTTTTCTGAAAAGAGCTAAAACTATTAATATTAAATATATTAAAATACAAATGGGTTGCTAAAATGACTTTTTTCCATTGTAGTGCATATAAGAAAAAAAATTCATATTTACACTATTCAAAAAGTTATATCAATAATTTGGCTCTTCTAAATGACTTTTGCTATTGGAGATGCTCATACAATGTGACAATGGTGAGTGATGATAGTAGAAATATCTTCTCATGTGCAGATCAATTATCCATTTGAGAAAGGTCCCTTGAGCCCACGTTTTCGTGGTGAGCATGCACTCCGGCGATATCCTACAGGGGAGGAACGTTGTATTGCTTGCAAACTTTGTGAAGCTGTAAGGCTTCGAGATTCATTGTACTCCCTAAAACAATTTTGTTTGTTGTGTGGATATTTTTTTTTTAAAGGAAGGAATTTACGTTGTTAGTTTCAAATTCCATATTACATCCAGCCCCTAGTTAAATCATTCTCTAGGTTGGAGATGATCAAACTATACCATGGTGCTATGAATTGTGTTTTGCTGAATCACCTCAAAATTTGATAAAATTATTATGTGATCCCATCAGGCCTATGGAGAACTTAGAAATGGTTGTCACATATTTGCAACTCCACTCAGATTTTTCAGAAATGGTACTACAGTATATAAGCTGAGACAACTTTTATATGCATGCCTGTACTGTTTTTTTCGACTGTCCTTTTTGCATTTCTAGGTTTATATTCTCTGGAATTTAATTATGATTTGATTGTTTCTAGTTGTGAAATTCCAAGTTGACTGCTTCCTACGGTAAGCACTTGTCATAAGAGATTATAATTACTAGCGTGAAAACTTGGTGGTAGCTTCTCAATTTGCATTACTGTTTGATGCTTAACTTTTTTTTTTTTGTGGGTGTATGCATTTTTGTCCTGGGTAATATTTTTTGAGATCCCAATTTCTGCTTTTATCTGAGAAAGTAGCAACGTCAGTCTTTTCTATCTGTATCTGCATAATCTCTACGGCTGCTAACATCTCTCAGTTCATATGGTCTTGTTAGTTGCATTTAATGCTTTTCTCACAAAGCCTGGTTGGTTGCCAGATTTGTCCTGCTCAAGCAATAACCATAGAGGCTGAGGAGCGAGAAGATGGAAGCCGTAGGACTACTAGGTAAGAGGTTTATCATTGTTTCTTTGTTCCTCGTTTTTTTCTTTTCTGTGCCCCTGTCTCGTCCTTTCTCACAACTCTGGATTTGACAGGTATGATATAGACATGACGAAATGCATCTATTGTGGATTCTGCCAAGAGGCATGCCCGGTTGATGCCATTGTCGAAGGACCCAACTTCGAATTTTCAACAGAGACTCATGAGGTAATATCCCTTTCACCATGAGCCTACTTTGACTGGTAAAAGAATTTATTCTTAAAATTCATCATTGTCGCAGGAACTCTTGTACGACAAAGAAAAGCTACTTGAGAATGGAGACCGCTGGGAAACTGAGATTGCAGAGAACCTCAGATCTGAGAGCCTTTATCGTTAAAATGTTTTTTCGCTGGATGGGACACGCTTGAAAAAAATAAAGAGATCTGTTTATGGATCTGGAAGATATTTGTATTCCAAGTTTTGTCATTTGGTAAATGTTTATTATCGCATTCGCTTCTTCTGCAACATGTTAAAATGTAACATGACAGGTAAGGGACTCGAGATGCAGCTTCAATTTCCCTCCTTGTAGAACATTTGATTTTATGGAATGAGCGGGAAACATGGCAATCTATTTGAACTTCATTTTTAGTCGTTTTTTTGGAACCTTAGTGTTCAGAGTTGGACAATTAGGTTGCAGGAGATGAATAGTTGTTGCAAGGTTGCCCTATCATTAATGTTAGGATGATCAGAAGCAACGACTCTTGAGTTATACCTCTTCTCCGCTCGTGGGAACAAAACAATCCCCGAGAATTGCTACGTCTTCATGCCAGCTGAATAGCTTTAGTC
>Ga0325414_1007574_pt1 | contig 11502 bp, 5 predicted proteins | sample PopdelMetagenome_8_FD_206183 | JGI IMG/M metagenome (GOLD analysis project Ga0325414, IMG submission 206183) | Populus deltoides microbial communities from Bellville, Georgia, United States - Leaf-PdKOR-R3 | ecosystem: Host-associated > Plants > Phyllosphere > Phylloplane/Leaf | place: USA... | reverse complement strand
ATTTTATATAAATTAAAGTAATTTATTTTTCATTTATAAAAAAAATTATTTTACATGCAAAAAAATCTATCTCACATTAATTTTTATTGAATATATTTTTAAAAAAACTACAAATAAAATTATTTTTTAAAAAACATATTTTTTTAAATCGCATCCACAAAAATTATCACGATGTCAAATATACACTTAAACTCGGTCAAGTTTAGCAAGTCAACATAGTTATTTATTGATATGGTTTCTAGTTCGGGTTGGATTTCAAAATAAATCGAGTGAGAATTAACCTAATATTACCTAGTATCTGAAGGGTACACTCATTACTTAATCGACCCTATTTAAATTTGATTTGACTTTTTAAAAAAAATATAAAAAAACCATGTTAATTCAATGTTTTTATAAAAAAAAATTTATTAAAATGACAATATTCTGGATCATCCCTAATTAAATTAGTTTCACCCACCTAACTTGTGACTAAACCATGATCTTAGCCGGATTTAATAATCTTATTTTTTGAAATTATTTTTTATTTAATTAAATAATTATTAAAAAAATAAAGATTTTCATTAAAGACAATTACAATTAACAAGAAAAAAATGTAATAAGTCAATTTAAACTTTATTCATTATTAATGTATCTACTTATTATTTTAACGAAAGCAAGTTTTTTAACCGCAAACACTATGTTTTAAATAAAAACCTATTATGATCTTAAAAGAAAAAAAAATTTTAAAAATATCAAACATTATTTCAATATTTTTGTATTTGATTCAAAAGGAAAAATTAATAAATATGACAAAATCATCTAAACATACAAAAATCAAAAAATATAAATTTTATTTTTATTGAATATTCACGAGTAATTTTACTTTTTTATCTTTTGCATATTAGACATATAATAATTGAAAATAAATTTGTTAACATTCCGTTGAACAATAACCTTATTTCTTAAAATTTATTTTTTATTTAATCAAATGATTATAAAAAATATATATTTTCATAAAAAACAATGAATGAAATTGCCGACAAAAAATATATTACTTCAATCTAAACTTCATCTCATTATTAATGTTGTTGTAGTAGGATTAAGACAATAATAATACCTAAGGGATGAATTAGATGTTTCACTAATAATAACAAATATTGCAATTAACTCAATTAAACACAATTGACCAACAATATAATTAAAGTGCTTGAAGTAAAGAGTATATGGATATAAATTGCAAACTTAATTTTTAACATGGTTTGACGAGCCTACATTCACACTTTAAGCACCAAACCAATCTTGAGTATTATATTATTTAATAGCCCAAGCCAAAAATTATAATGTCGTTGATGAATCCTCACCGAGCATTTTTTCACCACTTGAAAAAATATCCTCTTCAAGTTTTTTAACTTTGGTGATGTATCTTACTAATGATCAAGAGTTTTTCACTTAAACTCTTTAAAGATTACAATTTTTTGAAATGTAATAACATTCTCTCAAAGAGTAAATAAGATAATTGAAAGTTATAGTCTCTCTATATCTCATAAGATAGCACTTAATGGATTGAAAAATGTTTAAGTGTTATGAGAATGAAAATATATACTTTTCTGCAAGATTATGAAGGTTTTACTACAAAATATGAGTATAATGTGAGATAAATGATTTTAAAGTGTTTTTGCTCTAAAGATAATTTGTATATGATATATGTTTTTATTCTCTATATAATTCTACAATTAGATAAGATATATATATATATATATATATAGTCGTTCTATAGCCATTATTGTTTCTTTAACAAATAAAACGGTCAACCAATTCATATTAGTCAGGACAATAGGTTGAGTGGTTCCTGCATATTTTCAGGTGTTCATCTTTGATGAATAAGCAATCGACCGGTTAACTTGGTATAGCCAAGCAGTCGACTGCTTTAACGTAAAACTCATACTTGATAGTTTTAAATCTAATGAATCTTGAACTAAATAAATGCATATCAATCTTATAATGCATGCAATGTGAAATGTGTAACTACATTTTAATTTATGTTATCAAGTAAAATACAAAGATTTATACATTTTGCACTAAAATGAATCTTAAAAACTAAGTATTCACTTGCTTTGCATCTTGGACTTGTTGATTGATATAACATTCCCAATTATTACCAAGAAGATATATAAACAATTTTTTTTATATAAAAAAACAAATGTATAATTAAAATTTCAAAAAACTTTTTGATGAAATTTTGATGGAGTTTCACATTCCAACAAAATTTTATTTACCTAATCCAATCATCTTGGATCATTTCTTTCAACAATCAATGTTTCTCAAAACAATTTTATCCATACAAATATACCCAACAATTATATATACATCATATCCTTATGAAACTGATAATAAATACAATATATATAAGTGTTAGAATGCATTTGGCTAGATAATTACAATCCATAAAATATAAGCATTTATGGTTTACATGCTAAGCAAAATAATATTACAGTTCAGAATGCATATCTTGGATCTAGCTTATGTAATCAAAAGATGCGAAAGAAATATACTTGTGGCGTGAATATGATGACCCTGAAAAAAATGCAACATATTATATATTAATTAAGAATATTCAATTAAATAATTTAATACAACTAGATTACATTTAGATTCTTCCTTTACCATTCTCCTTTACACACACACACACACACACACACACGGTCCATCTACAATATACTCATATCAATGTCTATTATGGTTATCATTAGTCTTCCAATTCCAGGAGCGACAAGTCAAATCTCAAATAATGTTGATATCAATAAATTTTATTGATATCATTAGTCTTTCTATTCTAGAAATAACTAATCAAATCTCAATTAATATCAATATTAATAAATTCTATTGATATCATTAGTCTCAAATTCTGAGAACAACTAATCAAATCTCAATTAATGTCGATATCAATAAATTATATTGATATCATTATTCTTCTAATTCTAGAAACGACCACTCAAGTTCGGATCTCCTTCAATTCTTCTTTTTCCCTTTTCTTTTGTATTTATTTCATCTCCAAACCAATCACTATTAATATCAATACAATTTTAATAATTATGTTATAGGTCAAGAACCTACCTACAGTATGTGATATCCCAACTCTTACTCCAAACCATGACATGCTTGTAGTAGTATTTATTGCCATCAGATGATAATTTCATCATCATTAATCATTTTTCTTTTCCCCTAAAACCATCAAATCACTACATAATTTTTCTTAAATTAACACTTTTTTATTTATATTTCCTGAAATCATACATACACATATATATTTTCATTTCAATATTCAATACATATTTGGTTTTTATCATCATATGATTGAATAAAAAATAAACTCCAAAAACCAAACTTATTAAATTCAACTAGATCTATTATTCGAGCCACAAGTTTCACGGGTTAACTCAGATCAATCCAAAATATTATTGTCTCAATATTCAGGAAAAAAAAGTTAAAGTGATGTCATCTTTATTTTTTTAAGTTAAACCGGGGACAAGTCAATCGAGTCTTGTTTAGACCTGCCAAATTGAGTAGGTCATATCAAGTTGACTTTAACCCAAGTTTGGCAACGACTTGACATATTGTCTTTGGTTTTAATTGAAATTCATTAAAATAAATAAATAATATTTTTAGGAAATTATTTTATTAAACATTGTTTTTTTTGTATTAAAATTATAACCTTTTTTATGAAATTAGTAAGCACTTTTTTTATACAACTCTTGATGATTTTCTTCTTAAATTTCATTTGATCACTTTCCAATGCATTTCTTTTATTTTTATTTTTATTGTATAGTTAGATAAAAAAAAAGATTTCAAAAAACAGAATTATTCAACTCAAATAAATCCATTACTCAAGTAGAGGGTTTGATGGGTTAGCTCAAATTAATCCGGATCAATCTAAAACATCATCATCTAGATATTAAATAAATAACGTTAAAACAACACCATCTTGGTGGGTTAGAAATCTACACGTGTTAAGCGTCATAATGATCATCCTCTCGGATCAGGATATTTAGGTTTGGGTGGAAAGAATAAGGAATTCTTGTCATTTATCAGTAAAAAAATGATGGAGTTGCTACCTAATGTTATGGTTACTATGAATCTTAATTGGTCTTAGAGTCTGGATAAGAGGATTGATTGTGTTTAAAGAGGATATATCACCCCTAATACACCTTACCTAAGATAAGTTGTATTGTATATTTGTCTGAGTTATGTTTCTATTCGTTGATTTGTCTAAGTTTTTTTTAAAAATCTTTCTTAATAAGGAAGTCCTTATCATATTCAAGCTAAACCCTAACAATTCTAAACCCTAAAAAAATTAAAGGTGTATTCTTCTCAAATCATTTAGTTTAATACCGGGAATATGCATTACATTGTAAAATTTATACTCCAAATATTAATTATACAAATTGATTTTTATGGTGTTTTTGAAATTTTAGCTAAATTCTAACGGGTAATCACAAACTAGTTGTGATACCCATTAACTAAGTTTTTTTTATTTCTCAAAGTATGATAAAAATGAAATTTTTATTTTTTATAAGATATACATGATTTTTTTTAGAATTCAGCCATATGCACACAAATAAAAAGTATTTTTGTATTTTTCTCAAATAAAGAATTTTTGTATTTGTTTTCAAAATTTTAAAGAAAAGCAGGTATTTTTAATATCGGGTTAATATCTTTCAGTGTACGTCTATAACCCCAATATTAAGTAAAATGATTGGAAAAATATGCGAGAGACCCACAAATAATTTTAAAATGTTTATTGAATTTGTTTTGGAAATTATTTGTGGGGGTCTGTTTGGAAAAAGCACAAAATAAAAAAATAAACTTTGTTGTAAAAATTAGTAAGGCATATTTGCCAAACATGCCCTAGATAAAAAATCTGAGACTAAAAAAATGTCTTAAGGCCATGTTTAACAAACACACCTTAAGAAAAAAAATGTGTTTTTCCTTCAATAAAAAATAAACATGCCAAACGCGACCTTATGGAGAAAGGACTTAGCCCAGCCACGTGGTATAGGCTTCCTAGCTCAAAGACCCAAGCCTTTTTGGATGAAGAACATGAAGATAGAACCCAGATATATGATTTAAAAAAACAGAGCAAATTACTTCCAATTGAAAGTGTGTGTGTGTGTGTGTGTGTGTGTGTATGAAATCAACATTTAAGCAAGATTTTGAGACTGAATCATCACACTAATCAAACCAAAGTCACAATTATTTGATTTTATTGAAAATAAAATAAAATGAAGGAAACGAAAATCAAAAGTCATCAAATCGATGTTCTTAAGCTATAAAAACCTTAGATTAAAGATTAACAAGCATTTTCATGCACATGTAAGAACTATCAATCAACCAAAATGACACTGGAATCAATGACTTAAAGCAAAGTTTATAATAAGAACATCAACCTAGAAAAGCTTATCAAACCCAAAAATGCCTACCAAAGGCAAACCTAGAAAAGAGGCATAAAAAGCCTAGAAAACAGCCTAAACTTATCAAACAAAGCTTAAACATGCTCAATATTTATAATTATGTATAATTATGCATCGTAGCATAATTCCGATGATTATTGAAATGGAATTAAATATTGAAATTGAATATGATTGAATGATGTATGTACTTTGATGAAGGAATGTTGTGATCACATATTTATAATGCTAAATTTTAATATGATTAGGTTATGATTTATGAGATATGCAATTAGTGATAAATTAAAGAAAATCAAGACAACTTGTAAGGAAAAAAAACTTGATATTTTGTTAAGTTAAGGGTCGATTATGTTAGGATGAAAATGTGAAGTTGTGGAGTTAAGCAAAATATTTACCTATTCATATATATTTAGCAATGCGTATTCATTAATAATGATTAAATAAATTTGAGTATTTCTTCTAGTCATAGTTGAATCTCTATTATATTTTGAATTATGATTTTATGACGAATGGATGAGATAAATAAATTATGGTTTTGTTTGGTTTGTGAAATGTATAATGAATGTTAATGATGTGTGGTGATTTTGACATAAATGAGTATTTTGAGAAATATTGAGCATTATGTTGTTTAATCCAGTGAAATTATGTACGGATTATTGATAAACCAAATTAATAGATAGTAGGATAAATGATAATGATGTATATTTTTTATGAAATTGAAAAGTATAAGAAGTTTTTCTTGTTGATTAAGTTAAGAATGTGGAGTGAGTGAGAAGTTGAAATAGAATTTTCAATACGTGTTGAATAGGTGATGCTGATTAAATCCTTATTAGTACATGAGAGTTTACGGTATCAGAAAGGTAGTAGGGAATCACGATTAAAGCCCAAACAACAAGTAGGTGCCTACCACCTATATTTTGTAATCTTTGCACCAATAAAATTGTCAGATTTACTTCCTTGTGTTTCTTGTATTAGTATGGAAAATTGTTAAATAAGAAAACAAAAAGGAAAGAAAAAAAGGAAATGGATGGAAAAACTTTATTAGCTACTCCTATTATTAAGGCTAATAATGGCAATGGGTTCTTTGGCATTGACATTATTGAATGTTAAGTGAAAGTATTTATAAAAGACTTGATTAACTATTTCAGGATTCAGAACATTAATGATATCAATGAGTTACATTGATATCAACATTTACTTAAACATGGTTAGTAGATCATGGTAAGGGAAACTAATGATGCTAATAAGGTCCATTAGCATCGACATAACCACTAAAAGGATGGGAATTTAAAGAAAAATAGATTTGATTAGCTTCCTTAAACAATAGAAAAAGCTAATGATGTCAAGGTCGAAACCTTGGCATTGACATGTTCCTTAAAGATTATGATTAGCTAACCAGGAAACAATAGCTAATGATGCTAATGAATTGGTGTCAACATCTTGATTAACCATCCATTAGGCGATGGTTAATGATCTCAATTTGAAATTGATATCGGCATCAAGGAAATGATCCAGGTTATGGATATCTAATAGTATGATAAAGTTAATATGGGAAGTTAAATAAAAAAAATCAATGTATAATAAGAAATGTCTTATCTTCGAGTTGAAATAAAGGAAAAGAGATTTATGAATGCTTTTCAGTGTATTAGTTATTTAAATATTGTACTTTTCAAGACCATCTCAGTTTTGTTAATATAGACTTAGCATGTTATGTATATTTTAGGATTGTAATATATTCGTTGCAGTTTGGATTATTGATGTTCGAGTATAATTGTTCCTTTTTATATTTTGTATTTTTATAAATTCACATACATATATTGGTTTTTATTTTTCTTTAAAACTTTCATAATTGCTATGGTGCAATATCATATGGATTAATATGATGTGATGAGCAGGATGATTGGATTGAAAATTAAGAATGTGAATAAAAGTGAAACATGTTTTAGTCGATAACTTGAGATCTCCCGACATAAGAGAAACTTTGCTAGAATTTTGGTAGAACCTGAAAGAGAAAAATTGTTGAATTTACAGTTAAGTATATAAAATTTGTTATCAATTCATGATATCATTGATTGAAAAGTGTATTTAAAATTTGGGCTATTACACAAGTCATATAAGAATGAGGATTAAGAGACTTTGGTTAATATGTTGTACATGTTTTAATGCTTGTAATGATATTCAGTCATTCATGATATTGATTACTTGAGTTCAGGTTCATCATAGACTAGATAAAAGCAGGGGATCATTAATAGATTGTCTTTTATAGATGAAAGCAATGTCCATGTGCATATAATTTGTCTGATGAGAAATTAAATAACTGACTTTGTATTTTATGACACATATGTTAAATATGTTATTCGGAGGTGTATACAAACTTTAGTTGGAGTATTTAGTCGTTATTTAGGATTATAATTTTAATTGTCTTGTATGTTAATTTTATCGTTTAATATGGAATTTTATGGAATGTTGGAAGATTGATTATGGTTGAGTGTTAATGAGGTAGTCATATGTTTGTCATAGAGTCATGTTGGAATAAAATCTAGGATGATTGGGTTGGATACACACATACATGTTGAGTTATAAGTGTGTTTTATAGATTAAGAAAATTTGAGAATGATTCATTTAAAGGGAAACCCAGTAGAGATACTAATGATCTTAAAAATTATAAATATGCCGCCAAATGTTGAAATTGAGATAGAGATGTTTTTAAAAGAATGAACATAGTTGCTAAAATAAATGATTTATTCATAGATGTTGAGAGGATTAAATGGATTAAAGAATTCATAATTATAACAGAGTATGATCTATAAGTATTATTGGATTATTGAATCCATCGTTAAGTCAATAGTACTAGGTGAGCATAAAATGAATTGCAAAATATTGCATATCAAAGATTAAAGGTTAATCGAGGGTTGATGTAGAGCTACAAATATATCTTTAATTGTCAAGTTAGAAAAATGTAAATTTATTACTTGAACCTGAATATGGTTATTAGATAGAGAAATTGTGATAATTACTTAGAATCAATTGAATTTTAAGGTTTCAAAATAAGAAAATTTATAGATATTAATGAGTGATGACTTATATTAATTATGTGTTACAAGTATTTTTCCTTGAAAACCTCAGTTTCCTTTAAAATATCACTGAGTTAGCTACACTTACATGTTGAAGAGATCCTTGTATTGTCAAATGATTATCTTAAGAACAATTTATATGTAGGTAATTTAATAAGTGTTTGTAATTAGAAATGTGTGGAAAAGAATTTTATACCATTGTAGCATTTAATGAAGTTGTTTGATGATGAGTTGAGATTGCTCTTATTATTATTATTATATAAAAAACATTACCTAAACTTTACATACATGACTAATGGATTTAAGTATAAATGTAGAAGAAAGTATAGGGTGTTACACTTATTGATGTTTATGGATTGCTCCACATCATCCTTTCTATCCTCAAAAATATTCGACCTTGAATCAGGACCTATATCAAACAAAGTAAGATCAACAACATTAAATGTAGAATTAACACCATACTCACCTGAAAGATTAACTTTGTATGCATTGTAATAGATCCTTTTACAACTTATAATGGACCATTACTAAGAGGCTATAATTTTGATTTTCTATGGTTAGGAATTCTTTCCTTATGCATCTGCACCCAAACCCAATCACCTAGTTGGAAAACATCCTGCTTGCGATTCTTATTTGGTTTGGAGGCATACAAGTTGTTCATCTTCTCAATCTGTAGCTAAACTTTCTCATGGAGTTGTCTCACCATCTTTGCTTCTTTTTTTTTTCACCATCTAAACTTACTCTTTCTTCCATAGGCAAATGAATTGAATCCATATGAGTTAGTGGATTAAAATCATAAATCATTTAAAAAGGAGAAAAAACAGTAGTATAATGCATAATTTTATTAAAAGTAAATTCAATGAAAGACAAACATTATTTCCAACTTTACCCAGAGTTTCCCGAAATATTATTCTATGTTAGGGTATAATTTTACGTTAATTAGAGTTCGGGAAGGTCTGCAATATATGTCAGAACAAGTTGTATGAATTTTGTTATTTACTTCCTTTTAACTTGTGGACTTTTTATTTATCAAGGATACTTTTTCTGCAAGAATGTGACAACTTGTTTTTAGAATTTAGTTCTACAAGGATCTTTAATGAGTTGCAACATAATTTTCAAGTGTGGTAAGGGTTTATTAATGTTTCAAAATCCTTTTATTACAAGGATTCCTTATTAATCCTAGCTACACAAGAAAATAAGAGTTGTATGACAGATTGGTTAGCTTAGTTTGAAGAGTTTTCTAATATATAGAAGGTTAAAGAAAGGCAACAAGAGTTTCTATGTTTTGAGAGGATTTTTTTAAAATTATAATTAATTATCTTATACAAACAAGAAAACTAAAAGGAAAACAACTTCAACAATTAATTTCCTAACTTATTTTGGATATCTAAATGTGGCAACAAAGATTCTGGTGTTTCTAGGATGAGAATTTCATTCATGACATTATTTAAACTAGAAAAATTATCTATCTTAGGCTATTTTTTTCAATTAAATGCAACAACTTTAATTTATATGCTATATTTGTTATTTTTATTATTTTCTTCATGTTTGGACTTACCTGTTTGTTTGCTGGAAAGTAGTTTCTTTTTGGAAAGTGAATTCCGGGAAAATAAATTATTTTCCAATGTTTGATAGTGTAATGAAAATAAGTTAGAAAATACTTTCCAGTGTTTGTTTATGTCATGGAAAATGAGTTGGAAAATAATTTATTAATGTTTTATTTTTTTCAAGTTTATTAAAATAATGAGGAACAAATATTACAAATTAAAAAGTTAAAAGAGAATGAAATTGAAAAAAAAATATAATTTCATAAATTATTTCAAATAAAATAAACAATAATCAAAATAATAGAAATCAAATCTAAAAAATAAAAAAAATTAAAAGATGAAAAAATTAAAATAATAATAATTAACATTTCATAAATTATTTCAAATAAAATAAGTAACAATCAAAAGAATGAGGACCAAATTTGATAGATAAAAAATTTCAATTAAAAAATGATAAGGGAAAAACAAATAACAATTATAAAAATAAGGACCAAAATTAATATAAAAATTAAATTCTAAGGGATAAAATTAAAAAACAAATTCAAAACAAAATATATATAGCAATCAAAAGTTTGAGGACCAAATTTAATATAATCAACAAATAATATGACATTTCTAATTTTTTCACAACTTCCAGAAAGTGTTTTCCGCCCAAAATAAAAGGAAAATACTTTCCTGAAAACCAAGCCAAATTTTCCTTTGATTGGAAAGTGTTTTCTGTTGATCAATTTTTCTTATGGCAAACAAACACAGAAAAGTTTGGAAAGTGGTTTTCCAGAAACTAGTTTACGGGAAACAAACACAGTCTTAGTTAACATATTTTGTTTGTGTTTATTGTAAGTGGATACATATTAGTCCACAAGTTTTTGATTCATTAAGGTTACTAGTTGAACTATTATATAAGGTATGGTAAGTTAAAATTTTCAGCAGCGATGAATTTATGAAATAAACTTTTGTTTTGCATGATGCAACATGTTTTCTTTGCTGAGATAAAAAACAAATTTGACTTATCAAGGTATAACTGACCTTGTAACGTCTTTCTTATATTTCTTGTTCGGAAATTGATATTCATTACATGCGAGTTTTTTTATTCTAATAGTGCTATTATCTTAAGATAAGTTTTCATTGGGTCACATTTATATTAAACCTGATTTATTGGCTTTCTAGAAATTGTATCATCCTTATTGTGGGTTGCTTGACATAATTATGCTATAAAATTTTCTTATTTAACTTTTTTTAAAACCGTATCATTCTATTGCTATCTCAGTTTGACTATCTATTTAAGAATGATAAGTTATCGAACATAAAAATTTAATAACTTTTTTTATAAATTTTTTTAAAAATAATTAAAAAATTTAAAATCATGATTTAAAATTATACTCTTAAAAATATCATGCAAACATATAATTTTTCTAAAGAACAAGTCTCGTAAATCTT
>Ga0325414_1007567_pt1 | contig 11507 bp, 6 predicted proteins | sample PopdelMetagenome_8_FD_206183 | JGI IMG/M metagenome (GOLD analysis project Ga0325414, IMG submission 206183) | Populus deltoides microbial communities from Bellville, Georgia, United States - Leaf-PdKOR-R3 | ecosystem: Host-associated > Plants > Phyllosphere > Phylloplane/Leaf | place: USA... | reverse complement strand
AATGAAATTGAAAAAAAATATAATTTCATAAATTATCTCAAATAAAATAAATAATAATCAAAATAAAAGAGATCAAATCTAAAAAATAAAAAAAATGAAAAATGTACAAATTAAAATAATAATAATAATAATTAACATTTCATAAATTATTTTAAATAAAATAAGTTACAATCAAAAGAATAATGATGAAATTTGATAGATAAAAAATTTCAATAAAAAATGAGATAAAAAATTTCAATAAAAAAATGATAAGGGAAAAGCAAATAACAATTATAAAAATGAGGACCAAAGTTAATATAAAAATTAAATTTTAAGAAATGAAATTGAAAAATAAATATTCAAAACAAAATATATATATATATATAGCAATCAAAAGTTTGAGGATCAAATTTGATATAATCAGCAAATAATATGACATTTCTAAATTTTTCACAACTTCCGGAAAGTGTTTTCCGTTTAAATTTTCCAGAAAAACACTTTCTTGGAAACTAGGTCAAATTTTCATTTGACTGGAAAGTATTTTTCGTTAACCAACTTTTTTAATAGTAAATAAATACAAGAAAGTTTGAAAAATAATTTTTTAAAAAGTAAATTTAAGAAAACAAACATAATCAGTTTTACTTAACCTCCAAAATCTTCAATATGAGTGATGCAACGAAATTAAATTGCCACAGTAATCATAAGGGCATTCCGTTCCATTAAAAAACCAAACAAATATATCGGAGATTTCTTTGTGGGGATTTCCATTATGACACAGAGATAGGATAAGGATAGTCTCTTGAATAGGAAACTAAGAATATTCTGGAAAATAAACCATATGAATGGTGTAATTATTACAACTAAGATAATTTATTTATTTATTTATTTATTTATTTATTTTGGGGGGGGGGGGTCTTTAAAGCAAAATTTACTTGCAATCTAGTGAAAAATTGCATATGTGATAAGTTTTCCAATTCCACATGAAATTGCAAAGGAAAATGTATGAAAGCAGAGAAAATTACTTGGGCAGAAGGATGTCACATTTTCCTTTGGAGTTATATCAGATTATGGATTCTGCTATACTCATATAAGAGGAAAAAAAGTGAAATACTAGCAAGTTTACTATATAGAAACATAATGGTAGATATGCATACAAATTCTTCTTCCAAACATCCCTTATCTCATATTGGACAATTATTAGTTACGCATTTGGTAAGTCCAACCAGAGGATTTTATGATCTGAGATGTCAGGCTAGACCATTTCACCTACTCATCACAGGACGGCAAGGGAGGTCAGGCTGTGGACAAGGGCGTTTCCAAGAGATTTCCTCGGCGTATCTCATTGGCGGTGAATCGGTGAACGGTCTAGCCAGCAAAGATTGGTTCTACAAGTTGATGGTGTGAAATTTGTATACCATATACGTCAGTCCTCGGGGGATTCTGAACCCTCCAAAACTAGAAAGCTAATAAATACAAGCATAACGCTAGAATTGCCCCCAAGAATTCAGTGAATTTTGACGTCTCCAACTCTCAGATTCAAGTCCTGAAACCTGTATAAAGTGTGAACCATCTCCCCTCTACCTGTACTGTTCTAAAGATAGCTTTCTCTCTTTTTTGTTGGTGAGGTCCTTCTTGTTGATTAACCATGGTTAGAAGCAGCAAGGGTCGCCAAAAGTTGGAGATGGTCAAAATAGCTAACGAAAGCAACCTAATGGTAACCTTCTCAAAGCGTAGGTCTGGCCTTTTCAAGAAGGCTAGTGAAATTTCAACTCTGTGTGGTGCTGAAGTCGCCATCATTGTGTTCTCGCCCGGCAAGAAGGTCTTCTCTTTTGGCCACCCTTCTGTTGACAAGGTGCTGGAACGTTATGTCTCGGGAAATATTCCCCAGACTTCAGGTGCTTTTCATCTGATTGAGGCTCACCGGAAAGCTAGGATCAGTGAACTCAACATGAAGCTAACTCAGGTACATGAATTTTGATTGCAATTTTTAGTACCATCAGTCTGCTTTCATCAGAAAACAAAAATATTCTTTTTACTAATAAATGATTCACTAGGCGCAAAACCAACTGGACATGGAAAAGAAAAGAGGTGAAGAGCTGGACAAACTGAGGAAAGCTAGTCAGAGTCAGAACTGGTGGGACAGACCTATTCAGGAACTTAACGTGGCACAGCTTGAACAATTGAAGGCATCTCTTCTAACTCTAAAGCAGAATCTGGCCTGGCAAGCCCAGCAGATTCTGCTTCAAAATTCAGCTCCTCCTCAGCCTTTTTTCTCTCCAAACCCCGGCGCTGCTGGGAATCTTCCCTTTGATACAAGTAATACAGGATTCAACTCAAACATGGCTGTGGCTCCTTTCAGTTCAAACACAACCATGACTGCTTTCAACACAAACATGACTGGGACTCCTTTCAATCAAAGCAGCACAACAATGACTCCTTATGGATACAATCTTGGATATGGAAATGGTTTCTTCTAGATTCTTAATAATTCTGTTGAAATAATCTTAACCATGGAACCGTTAGTGCATTTATTGTTTAGATGTATCTATGTGTTCTGGTTGAATTCAGTAGTGTTTGAGATGCTATTTGAAATGATAATAAATTACCCTTTGGGTTTCTGAAGGATTGTTGTGAGATCTCCACATCAAAACATACATCCAGTAATGCATATTCCGATTATACATGTGTTCATGCATTTATATTTTATACGTAAGGAAATTATCCAATTCAGAATTTTCAAAAGTGTCAGGTAAAGAAATCAATGGCCTGGTTTTCATTTTTTTTTTACAAGAGATGCAAGCTTTTTGTGACTAGATGTTCTTGATGCGTAAAGCAGTCGTCTAGATCTGTGCATCACAAATCATCGCTACTAACTGATATTCCTCTACTGCAAAAGTACTGCCTGGTAAACTGGTTTCATATCGATTTTGTGTTTCTACAAGTTCAAAGCAGTAAAGGTAACATGCCGAAAAGAGATCCCGTGAAAAAAAGAAAAAGAAAAAAAGATGCTGTTATCATAAATTGATGGTAATATATTTGATAACTTGATTCAAAATTTAAATTCGATGTCTGCAGTTATCTTTTTCGCAGTTGCATCTCTTAGAAAAACCTCCGCCGTGCGAAACATCGGTTGAAATGGCGCGCGGTTTATCGTAAATGACTTAAAACCATGTTTGATTAAGGTTGTACATGTACAATTGATTCATGAACAACTTGTTAATGGCACTTGATGAATTGTCATATGATCTGTTAACATGTTAATTCATTGCTTGAAACACAACCAACCTTTTATTAACATCCAGAAAATGTTGCATAGATTATCTTCTTAAAGGCACCTATAATTTGCAGTTATAAATATGATTTGTTTTATATTGCAAACTTGGCTAGTGACCTGCACTTGACCAACATTTAGTAATGTTTTCTTCAGATAATGGTATTGGAGACTAGGAGTACAGGAAATTGTTTTTATATTTGACTGTTCTGTCATCACCTGGACTTTCCTTTTGTAGCGAGGAGGCATTAATTATGAGATTTCAACTCACCAACCCCAAGAACCTGCTAAATCTTATTCAACAACACCTGTAAGAAGCCTATGACATCTTTTCAACAAAATGCACATGAGAAGATGAACTGCCAACAAGAAAACTCAAGGGTTCCAAGTCATGGTTGCTTGCTGCAAACTAACAACATTGGTTGTATAAATTTGTTAATTTCCAGAAGAGCAGTAGTATACTAATTTACGAGCCGAGAACTTAACTGAGGATCAACCAAAGGACACTTATAAGATTTGTTGTTTGTCCATGAACTCTAATTGGATAACCAAACAGATTAATCTCAAAGAAACAATAGTCAACTAATGTGATATAGAAGTAGGTGAACTAACAATAAACCTAAAAATTGTCTTTCAGGATTTTCCAACCAACTAGTAGTGCCTAAATCACCATAATGATTCCATGTCCTACTATAAATACTTGTATAATCAGCCTTAACATTCCCATACAAACCGAATAGAACAACTTATTTGTCCTACATTTCTGGTGATCACAAGTATTGTATCTTGAATTCTAGTGATGGCCTCTTGCAAAAGCTTTATCTTAGCTTTATTCATCGCTCTGACATTTTCGAGCATGAATGTTAGCATAGCTGCCCGTCATCTCCTCCAGTTGCCAACGTTGCCTAAGATACCAATGCCACCATTGCCTTCTATTCCAAACCTTCCACAGCCCACATTGCCCACCTTGCCTACAACTCAACCATCCCTACCGAAGCCCACACTGCCACCACTTCCTAGCATTCCCACCATCCCTACCTTTCCTACAGTCCCAAAGGTCACTTTGCCTCCTCTTCCAAGCATGCCCTCAATCCCCACAATTCCAACTATTCCCTCTATTCCATTCCTTTCCCCTCCTCCAGCAACTACTAGCCCTTGAGTTTGCTCAATTTATCTTCTCTTAATATAGTTAACCCTTTTTGCGCTTCCTTTCTTGTGATGCAAGACATGCAGTAGTATTTCATGTTTCTTTTTGAAGGAATTTTGTCTGTCTTGTTTGACTTGGGAGGCAATGAAGGCTTATAGTTGTATGTAATTATAGTTAGACTCACATATGTGAGCTTATTTGGGATGTTTCTTCTTCCTTCTGTACGTGTGCTTTATTAATTTCCACTATCTCGGAACTGTAGTTTCCATATACTTTTGTGTGTATTTTAATCCATTATTACAGAATAAAAGGTTGTTTGCTTAAATTTCATTTTCTTTTATGTTTTTGCCTTAATCAAATTCTGAAAAAAAACCTGTCATCTCACATTATGAAGTTTCCCTGATCGAGCCAGCCAGCAACTACTAGCCCTAGAGCCTCCGCATGCAAGTTTGTGTCCATGTATACATTCTCAGTTTTATAAAACCAAAATTTCCAGTCTATAAGCAGAGCTACATCTTCAAAATTTCAATTCCATCACCTTGCACTCCATTATTTCTAACAACAGAACCTTTATTTCTGCAAAAAGGAGCCCTGGGAAAATGAATTCTGCAGAAAACATCCCTGACTCTCCTTTATACCTGGTTGCAATACTTTAGCAATATGAACTTTTCTATTTAAACATAAATCTTTTTTCATTTTCTATAACAGATATGCCGAAACACCATCATAAAACAAAGCAAAAGGTAATCTAAGAAGTAGAGTTGCATAAGCACAATTACGAAAATGATTTTGCATTTACCTCCATATGAAAAAAAAAAAAAAAACCTGAGTTTCACTAGTTTCAGCATTACAGGAAAAATAGGGTAACCAGATAAGAATGTCTGCGAATACTTTGTAATGCCCAATTTATGCTGGCAGCATCCTCTGCTACGTAATAAAATAAAACAACAATAAGGCCTCAACCATCATTGTGAATAACCAGCTGTACTAAGATGCCCTACTCTTAAAATTTAACAGCGGCTGGAGAAATATGTACTAGTTGCCTGAATTCAGCTTTTGAAGTTCTCAAGTTTTGGCCAGCACATGCAACAAAACTCACCGAATGCAGCAGCTTACCGCACTGCATTTACACGCTGAATTAATGCACACGACTATGTTCACGATCACATTGTATTAACACGTAATATTCCTGGCTTTACAGTTCCTCCTAATTAGCCTGATCCACCACTTGTCAGGTTGCCTCTACTTCCACCAATTATGCCTACAGTGCCAAGCCCTCCATAGTGTCATTCCCCACCACGGCTGATGCTGTTCGTAATGGACCTTAAGATCATTGTTACTTCGAAGCCAGCATATATATGGAATATATGTAAATGGTAATAGTATGGCTTCACATATAAGTACGTAAATAAAAGTTCATGCATGCAAAATGGCCTCTTATTTCCTTTCATATTTTTCATGGCATGCAAACCGCGGAGTATTTCAGTTATTTGTGTTCTCTCTTGAGTTTTCATATGAAAATAATGTTGGTATACTGTTTCAAGTAATATGAATGGAGTTATGCTTAATATGGTTTTCTGTTGAGCTGCTTGTTTCAAACAATATCCTTGACTGTCCTTTATACCGGGTTGTGATATGAACTTTTCGGTCTAAACAGAAATCTTTTGCATTTTCTGTAGCAGAGTTTGATGCAAAATATGCCGAAACACCATAATAAAACAAGGCATCAGAAAAGTAATCTAAGAAGCAGAGTTGCGTAAGCATGATAACAGAACAGATTCTGCATTTACCTCCACAGGAACAAACTAACCTGAGTCTCCGTAGTTTCAGCATTACAGCAAAACTAGGTTAACCGGATAAGCATATACATGAAACCTTCGTCATACCCATATTTTATGCTGGCAGCATCCTCTGCAAAAAAAACTTAGATAAACCACAAGATCTCAACCAGCATCATTGTGAATAATCAGCTGTAGCAAAGATACCCTACTCTTTAACATTTCTGACAGATATGGAAAAGAAATCAGCAGCAAAACACTGTGACTGACAATTCAACATCTAACTCTTTCCTTAATAAGCTTCCGTTGACGCCCTACTTCATTGATTCCTAAAATATTGACTCGAAAAATAATTTTTTCTAAGAAAAGAAAATCATAATTGATATCATCCCTGTTGGAGAATCATAAAGGACTTGGTATAAGGAAAAATCATTAAGGACTTGAATAATTTTTCCAATCAGATAACGATCTGGTTACATGGAACAAACTAATAGATCGCCAACTTATCATATTGAACACATCATTAATTACAGTCCCTAAAACAGAATGTAATGGCCCCAAACAGATGCTAACTACATAAAGGTGAGAAAAAAATTAGTAGAAGAAAGGAAAGAGTAGTTGTGTAGTTTGTTTTTGTATCTAATTTTTGACACATCTGAATCTATCAAACTATTTAGCTACAGGTATGAAGACTACAACAAAATTTGCAGCCACTTCACATGAAAACTGAATTGAGAGCAGTGCTAATCTTAACCAAACACTGACATCTTACTGCCTCTAATTAACATCCTCGGACCAAATTTCCATGATCACAGATAGCAATCAATATGGAACGTCGGTGGACTGAAACTATTATTTGTGTAACTTTATTCGAAATTTTGAGACATACCTGCATCTACCAAACAAATTAGGTAGACTCATGTGATGACTACAGCTGCATTTGAAGGCAGGGAGACAAAAATTTAACAGCAGCTGGAGTAATATGTACTGGTTGCCTGATTTCAGCTTTTGACGTACTTGAGTAATAGCAAAGCACATGCAACAAAACTCACCAAATGCAGCAGCTTACCACACTGCATTCACACTCTGAATCAATGTCCACGACTATAAATAACAAATGAAAGATCACTGTTTCCACACCCCCATAAGCCTCTATTGCTTTCCTTGTCTGATTGTTCTAGGTCAGAGGTCACTGATTTCTTGTTCTTATATTATTATACTATAGCATCTTCTCGTTTACTGATTTTGGCTATGTTCATGATCACACTGTTATTTTCCGTGGCAGCTCGCCATCTCCTGGCTCCAACGCATAATATTCCTGGCTTAACAGTTCCTCCTAATTTACCTGATCCACCACTTGTCAGATTGCCTCCACTTCCACCAACTATCCCTTCAGTGCCAAGCCCTCCATAGTGTCATTCCCCACCACGGCTGCTGCTATTCGTAATGGACCTTAAGATCATTGTTACTTTGAAGCGGGCATATAAATGGAATATTTGTAAATGGTAATAGTACGGCTTCATATTTAAGCAGGTAAATAAAGGTTCATGCATGCAAAATGGCCTCTTATTTCCTTTTATATTTTCATGGCATGCAAACCGCCCGAGGATTTCAGTTATCTGTGTTCTCTCTTGAATTTTCACATGAAAATAATGTTGGTATACTGTTTCAAATATGAATGGAGTTATGCTTAATATGTTTTTCTGTTGAGATTCTTGTTTCAAACAATATCCTTGACCGTCCTTTAAACTGGGTTGCAATTTGAACTTTTCGGTCTAAACAGAAATATTTTGCATTTTCTGTAGCAGAGTTTGATGCAAAATATGCCAAAACACCATAATAAAACAAAGCATCAGACAACTACAAAAAAAGCAGAGTTGCGTAAGCATGATAACAGAATAGATTCTGCATTTACCTCCACAGGAACACATTAACCTGAGTCTCCGTTGTTTCAGCATTCCAGCAAAACTAGGTTAACCGGATAAGGATATACATGAAACCTTTGTAATACCCATATTTTATCCTGGCAGCATCCTCTGCAAAAAAATTAAGATAAACCACAAGAAGGCCTCAACCAGCATCATTGTGAATAATCAGCTGTAGCAAAGATACCCTTCTCTTAACATTTCTGACAGATAAGGGAAAGAAATCAGCAGCAAATCTATGTGACTGACAATTTGACAACATCTAATCCTTTCCTTAATAAGCTTCCGTTGACGCCCTTCTTCATCGACTCCTAAAATATTGACTCACCGACATATCATATTGAGAACCAGAAATTCATTTTTTCTAAGAAAGGAAAATCATGATTGATATCATCCATGTTTGAGAACCAGAAAGGACTTAGTATAAGGAAAAATCATTAAGGACTTGAATAATTTTTCCAATCAAATAATGATCTGGTTACATGGAACAAACTAATAGATCGCTGATATATCATATTGAGAACCAGAAATTCATTTTTTCTAAGAAAGGAAAATCATGATTGATATCATCCATGTTTGAGAACCAGAAAGGACTTAGTATAAGGAAAAATCATTAAGGACTTGAATAATTTTTCCAATCAAATAATGATCTGGTTACATGGAACAAACTAATAGATCACCGACATATCATATTGAACACATCATTAATTACAGTTCCTAAAACAGAATGTAATGGCCCCAAACAGAAGTTAACTACATAAATGTAAGAAAAAAAATTAATAGAAGAAAAGAAAGAGTAGTTGTGTAGTTTTATTTTTGTATCTAATTTTTGACACATATCTGAATCTATCAAACTATTTAGCTACTGGTATGAAGACTATAACAACATTAGCAGCCACTTCACATGAAGACTGAAATGAGAGCAGTACTCATCTTAACCAAACACTGACATCTTACTGCCTCGAATTAACATCCTTGGACCAAATTTCCATGACCACAGATAGCAATCAATATGGAATGTCAGTGGACTGACACTATTATTTGTGTAACTTTATTCGAAATTTTGAGACATACCTGCATCTACCAAACAAATTAGGTAGGCTCATGTGATGACTACTACTTCATTTGAAAGCACTGAAGATGAAAATTTTAACAGCAGCTGGAGTAATATGTACCAGTTGCTTGATTTCTGCTTTCGAAGCACTTCAGTTTTAGCCAAGCACATGCAACAAAACTCATCAAATGCAGCAGCTTACTGCCTGCCCTTCATTTACACAGTGAATCAATGTCCTCGATTATAAATAGCAAAAGGAAGGTCAGAGTTTGCACACCCCATAAGCCTCTATTGCTTTCCTTGCCTGATTGTTCTAGGTCAGAGGTCACTGATTTCTTGTTCTTATATTATTATACCATGGCATCTTCTCGCTAACTGATTTTGGCTATGTTCATGATCACATTGTCATTTTCAAGCATTGATGTTGCTGTGGCAGCTCGTCATCTCCTGCCTCCAACGCGTAATATTCCCGGCTTTACAGTTCTTCCTAATTTGCCTGATCCACCACTTGTCAGGTTGCCTCCACTTCCACCAACTATCCCTTCAGTGCCAAGCCCTCCATCTTCTATCCCCTCGGTGTCATTCCCCACCACGGCTGCTGCTATTCATAATGGACCTTAAGATCATTGTTACTTAGCAGCTTGCATATATATGCAATATATGTGAATGGTAATAGTATGGCTGCATATTTAAGCAGGTAAATAAAGGTTTAGGCATACAAAATGGCCTCTTATTTCCTTCGATATCTTCATGGCATGTAAATGGCCGATTGGATTTCCATTATTTGTGTTCTCTCTTGAATTTTTATGGAATATTAGTGTACTGTTTCAAAAAATATGAATGGGAATTATGCTGAATATGGTTTTCTGTTGAGATGCTTGCTACATGTTAAAGTCAAAAGACTTCAGGGGAGAGACAGTAATTTTTTAAGGTTGCATTAAGCTCAGGTTAAATTGCTGGATAAGTTGCATTGTCTTCAATCCCCTATAAAATGATATTAAAAGGGAAAATGATCAGATATTAGAAAAAGAAAAGGCAAAACAGATACTTAACCCTATATGAAAAATACACCATGAAAAACTCAAAGTGTATTCTTCCTGGATGCAAAATATACACCTACAGCTAGCATATGCCCGAAACATAAAGAATAAAAACCCTAGCGGAAGATATCTAGTTTAGTTCTCTCCTGAATAAAAATAACTAGCAATCCTAGAGTTAGAAAAATTTTTCCTGCCTGTGATAAAATGCTAGCCCCACAAATCAGCCTAACATTATTGATTCTTGGGATAATTGAAAAAAAAAAACTACTGCATTTTAACTTTTCCGCTATAATTTAAGAAATAACACTGTCAAACAAAAAATTAAAAAAAAATATAGAGATAGAATTGCCTTCTTATATAATTTTTTTTTCCCAATGTTTTTCCCTTTCCTTCTCTCCCTTTCCTTTTCAATTAGGGTTCTATAACCAATAGAAATCAATTTGGTTTTTTTTTTTTATAGGGTTTTCAAAAATCATAAAAGGCTCCCACATCATACCTGTAAGCATATTATGTGCCTATAAGCATACCTATAATCATAACCAGTACGTTGAATTGAATCCAGCTGCACCTCCTTCGATTCGAGATTATCACAACATTCTCTGAGAGATTCTCTTGCCAAAATAAGGTTCTTCTCTTTTGATTGGAGCTCCTCAGAGCATTCCACAACTGATTTTTGGATGGGATATTTCTGTTCCTTCATTGCTTTCAGCTCTTTCTCCCATTCTCCTATCGATAGTTGGACAGATTTCAGTTGCCTCTCCTTCCCTTTATGTTCCTCACTCCGGTCTTCAATGGACAGTTGAATGGCATTGAACTCCCTCTCTCTCGATTCAAGCTCTGTATCATATGTGTTTATTCTTCCTTTGATTTTATTGAGCTCCTCCTCTTTTGATTCAATTTTTCTGGCACAATGTTTCACATGTTGTCGAGCTGAATCCAATTTCTCTTCTTTTTGTTGAAGCTTTGCTGAGAGCTCTATGATAGAATCCTCAATCAACCTCAACTCTGTTTCTTTTGATTTGAGCTCTGCACACCTATAAGCAAAGGCAGAGACAGTAGCATAGGCGTCATAAACTAGGATTGTAGAGCTTTGATCTCCAAGTTCTTGCTGGTTCACACCCACTCTTGCTTAGGATTTGTTTCAGAACAAAGTAGGAGATCAAACTCTTTGAGTTCATCCTGAACTTGAAAATATGGTGGTTGCCCCTTGTACTCATCAGTATCGGTAAAATACGGTTTGAATATGAAAAATCTAAAATTAAAAAGAAATATCAGTTGCTAAGTTTTAGGTTTTCTTTTAATTTCGGGTAATA
>Ga0325414_1007564_pt1 | contig 11508 bp, 4 predicted proteins | sample PopdelMetagenome_8_FD_206183 | JGI IMG/M metagenome (GOLD analysis project Ga0325414, IMG submission 206183) | Populus deltoides microbial communities from Bellville, Georgia, United States - Leaf-PdKOR-R3 | ecosystem: Host-associated > Plants > Phyllosphere > Phylloplane/Leaf | place: USA... | reverse complement strand
AAAGCAAACTTCCTTCCTCCCTTGAAAAAAGAATTCTTGAGTTATTCCCCTGGTATGAAACTACTCCATGTCGACCTTAAGGATTGATCTAAGACTTTTTGATGAATAACTTAGTCTGTCATCCACATCCAATCAATGCCCATAAACAACGATATAGATAGGAGGCAACAGGTGTAGTATCAATTATTAAACTTAGTCCCATTTCTTTGGATTATTAGTTTTGGTTCAGAGCTATGCTCGAAAGTAGAATCCAACCGTTTTATTATCTAGACGACATGTCATCCGCCTTTTAATAGTTAAAAAATAGGGGGTGGACGACGTGTTTTTTATGCCCTCCTATTAACAGAACAAAACATCTGGCTTGCTGGCCATGCCTATTGTATAAGCCAGATATTTTATAATGGGTCAAGCGGTGAGTAGACCTACAAATTTAACCCTTTTTTTATTGTGTTTTTAACCCTTCAAAATTAAAAAAAAAAAAAAAAAAAAAAAAAAAAAAAAAAAAATTTATAAAATTTATTTTTTTATTGTTTTTTAAACCCAACAAAAAAAAAAAAAAAAAAAAAAAAAAAAAACAAATATACATCATTTTTTAAAGGTATTTTTTTATTTGACTTGAAAAAAAACTCTTTTTGTTATCAAACTTTTAAAAAATTAGGGTTATTTTTATTTCAATCTCACATGCAATCTTAATTTAAAAAAAAAAAAAAAGAATTGTTTGATGTAAAAAACAGTTGCATGCACTTGGTTTGCATATAATTAAATAAAAAATAATTTTAAAAAAATAATATTGTTAAATTCAATAGTATGCATGACCTAAATCGTGGGTTTAGCAGGTTAACTCCGATTAGCTCTTATTTTTTTGTCATTTTTTGAATAGAATATTTTTATTTTTAATTTTATTCTTTAATACTTTTTTATTTACTATGAAAAACACATTAGATGAGTGTGCATATTCTTTTTTATTTATGAAAAACAAATATTTGATCTATGGTCAAGCATGGGTCAATTGATTAGTATAAAACATTAAATGGCATATGCAAATCGCTCTAACCTAAGCCATTACAAACATAGACTCATTGCATTGTGAACTTCCACACCTTACAGGTTGATGAGTTCCTCTTGTATAAGTTTTCTCCATCTGCTTCTTTATAAGGCTATGTTTGTTTCCCGGAAACTAGTTTCCGGGAAATCATTTTCCAAACTTTCCTGTGTTTGTTTGTCATTAAAAAAGTTGGTCAACGGAAAACACTTTCTAGTCAAAGAAAAAAATTGGTTTGGTTTTCAGGAAAGTGTTTTCCTTTTATTTTGGGCGGAAAACACTTTCCGGAAGTTGTGAAAAAATTAGAAATGTCATATTATTTGCTTATTATATCAAATTTGGTCTTCAAACTTTTGATTGCTATATATATTTTTTGTTTTGAATATTTGTTTTTCAATTTCATCCCTTAGAATTTAATTTTTATATTAATTTTGGTCTTTATTTTTATAATTTTTATTTGCTTTTCCCTTATTATTTTTTAATTGAAATTTTTTATCTATCAAATTTGATCCTCATTATTTTGATTGTTACTTATTTTATTTAAAATAATTTATCAAATGTTAATTATTATTATTATAATTTTTTATCTTTCAATTTTTTTATTTTTTAGATTTGATCTCTATTATTTTGATTATTATTTATTTTATTTGAGATAATTTATGAAATTATATGTTTTTTTCAATTTCATTCTCATTCAACTTTTTAATTTGTAAGATTTGTTCCTCATTATTTTAATAAACTTGAAAAAAATTAAACATTAATAAGTTATTTTTCAGCTCATTTTCCATGACATAACCAAACATTGAAAAGTGTTTTCCAACTTATTTTCCATTACACTACCAAACATCGGAAAATAATTCACTTTCCAAAAAAAAACTACTTTCCATCAAATAAACGGGGCCTAAGTGTAAAACATCATATTCTCACAGCATACATGTCTTGTAGCATCAGTGTCAACCCATCACTACTTAGGATTGTTGATAAGATTGACTTCAGAAATAACACAAGAAAAGTTCATTTCTGAAACTTCATTAGTGAGGTGATCAACCTCAGTGATATTGGCTTGATCAATCCTTTTTGTAAGGTTTCTTTATTTACCCTTATTTCTGTATTTTTTGGCCAAATACTTAGTCTTATTACAGATAAAGCACTTATCATTAAACTTCTTAGCAATTCATTTATCTTTTACAACAAGCTTCTTTTGATTTTTATTGTGGGTCTTTACCACTTATTCCACAACATTTGCTTTTAGAGCACCAGAAGAGTTAGTTCTCTTTATAGATAACTTATTGTCCTATTTTATCCTCAACTATAAAATGAGGTCTTCAATTCCCATCTCCTTGTGTTTTTATGCTTAATATAGTTCTTTAAGTTTTTTCAAGAAGGTGATAATTTTTCAGACTCACTACGAGATGTACCTTTACCATGTATATCCTGCAAGATGAGTTAAAAATCTTGAATTTGGCCAATTACAATCATTGAATCAATCATTTTGAAATCTATAAATTTACTAACAATGAATTTCTTCATACTAACATCTTCAAGTTTATACTTTTTATCTAAAACTTCTTATAATGCTTTTACACTCTTAATTAAACAATACACATAATATAGTGTATTGTCTAACCCATTCAAGATGTAGTTCTTACACATGAAATTAATATAATTTCATGCATCAATAGTCACCACAATAGTAGGGTTAGATTCATTTTCTAATGATTTTGGCGCTTTCTCGATCAAGAAGTTTACCAAGTTCTAGGTGGTCAGATAAAATTACATCTTTTGTTGCCACATTTTAAACTTCAATCTATGAAAATTTTCAAGTTTATCACTATGCACCACAGAACATGATGGTGGGAATCCTCACTACCAAATTAGTACTTGCTGAAACAATATTGGTTGGCTTAACTAAATCTTAAGTAGAAGGTAGGGGTGAGCAAAAAAATCAATTTAACTGAGAAAACCGAAAAAAATTAACTGAAAAAATCAAACCATAAAAAAACCGATTAGAATATTTAGAAAAACTTCTGGTTTGGTTCGGTTTCGGTTTTATAATGCTTAAACCGAGCAACCCGAACCAAACCTAATCGGTTTAAATTAAAAAAAAAATCTATAAACACTTCTCAGTCCTCACAGTCACAGACACGCCACACAATCCACACAGGCCACACCACATTTCAAATTTTCAATCCTCATAGCAGCACAACCTCCCACAACACTCAAAAGTCTACAGACTCTACACCCAATTAATTATTCGTACTTCAACTACCCCCACCCAAGCTCTCACAAGTCCACTCACGTCTCACAATTAATTCTTCACAGCAACAACACAATTAATTCTTCACATCACTAATTCTTCGTTCTTCAAAGTTCTACCACCCCAACCCAAGCTCCCACACGCCACACATAACCTTCCAATCTTCATTCTTTAATCATCTCCAGATCTATCATCCCAGCAACATCCATAAGCCGCAGCAGCAGTAAGATTTGTTCAATTTACAGGTGATTAGTGGAGGCAGTAAAGGTGGGGACTGGGCTTAATTTTATGGTTTAGGTTATTGGCAGTTGCTGTGTTTTTTTTTTTATGAAAGGAAAATGGGTAAAGAAAGTGGCAGTGGGCACTGGACAGTGTTTATTATGGTGGTGATGGTTTGTATTTGAGAGTATGGTTTTCAGTGACGTAGGTTTTTGGGTTAGTCATAGTGAGGAGTGATTGATTACTGTAAGAGAGCGTGATGTGTTTTTGTGGTTCTGTAGGAGACTATTTGCTTGAGAAAAGGTCGTTATGGATTCAACACTATCGTGGGGGCTGCTGGTGATGAAGATGGGTTTGATTTTGTGGCTTTTAGATGTTAAAAAACAATATAGGTTTTTTTGGTTTTTGACATCGAAAACCGAACCGAACCGAATCGAAACCGATCGGTTGGAACCAGGTTCGGTTCGGTTTCAGTTTTTTTTAAAAAAATTCAGTTTGGTTGTTTTTATAGATAAAAACCGAACCGAACCGAAAATGATCACTCTTAGTAGAAGGAGTAGAAGACTTGATATAATATATAAACAATAGTAGCCAATAAGATTTATAAATAAATATTTAGGCTCTATAATAAGCAAGTAATAAAATAAAAACTTGTAATAAAGCAACTTTTTAAATAAGAATATTTAAACTATGCAAAATAAAATAAACAATCATTCTGTTGTGAATTGTACTGTATACAAAAATAGTATTGTGAAAATAATATTTTCACTTAGTAAATTCCCAAAAAAGATTGGAGGGGTCACAAATAGTCTCGTTTAAAACTCAATCTCTTTAGACAGAACTTCCTATACCTTATCCATTCACCGCATTAACTTTTTGTATATGTGAACAAAATCAACCAAATAAATTTGGTATCAATCTTGGAGAGTATAAGCAAGATAATATATACTATCATAAATAAATCAATGATTCACTTATTGAAAAATATAAATAAAAAAGATATATGACATGGATCAAACCATAAAAATTGCATGAAAAACAATTTTGAGAAGATAAACTATTACTTAAAATATATATATATATATATATATATATATATAGAAACCTTCTAAAATTAAATAAAAATAAAAAATCATAACAAACCAAAAGGTTATAGATTAAATCGTATAGAATTAAGATTAAATCTATATGTGAGAATATAATAACTAAAAAGAAAGTTAAATAATAACTTACATTTTAAAAATGCTAAAAACCTCTTTCACAATTAATTTATACTATTATTCTCATTATTAATTTTTTCTCACAAGATAAATTAAATATATATATATATATATATATATATATATATATATATATATATAAATAAAACTAAATCTATAATATTTTAAATAAAAGTTTGTAAATATATATTAGACTAATGAGTAAAGATATTTAGTTTATCATCACAAAAGCATTGCAAACAAAAGATGTTCAACAAAAACCTTGAGTTTATACATGTTTAAAACCATAAGTATGTAAAAAACTTCATTTTGATACATTTCTAAACGAAAAGCACTTTAAACCACCATCATTATCACAGTCTCAACAAAGAGCTTAAACAAACAAACGGAGTGTTCATCATCATCTTCAAAATCTAGCAAGATCCATCCCAAAACAAACAAAAGAAGAATCAAAACATATTTGACTCTCAAAACCCACTTCAAGAAGACCATCCCTCTTGAAGATTATCTCACTAATCGATGGTTGCTCCAAACTTCCCTTGCTTCTTTTCAATGTTTCATCTACTTGTATTAGGGGTGAGCAAATCTGGTTCAATTCGGTTTTTATCTAAAAAACTAACCAAAATCAAATTTTGAAAAACTGGAAAATTCAAACCGAAACCGGTTCAAACCGACCGGTTTCAGTTCGGTTTGGTTTGGTTTTTAACAGAAAAACCAGAAAACCTGTATTATTGTTTTTTTGGGCTTTTTTAGGCTTTTTTGGGCTTTCTAATGGGTTTTTTGATGAGCTTGTAATTGATGTAAATATTATCTAATTTTGTTACAAAATTCTATAATATATTTAATATTTTTTTGTCACTAAATATTCATTTATATTAAATTATTAGTGGTAATATTGTGTTTAATATGTTGCAAGTCTTTCTAATATTTGTGTTTTGGACTTCTTATGCATCAAATTTTAAATAACACACACACCAAATTAAAATTAAAATTACAAAGCATTGCCTTAAAAAGAACTTAAAAAAAACAACAAATAACATTGCCATGAAAAATAAAACACTTCATGCAAAAAAATATAAATCTTCATTGTGCACATCATCCCAATCAAAATGCATATCAAGATGACAAGAACATTGCACTTTGATTCCGTAATACCATTGACATCAAAACCTGAAAATCAAGATCTAAAATTATAACATAATAAAATAAATTAGAATATATAAAAATAAAAATTAGTATTTTACCATCAAATTAACTTTTAAACTAATTATCATCCATTACTAAATGTAACTTTCCATTAAATTCTACAAAATAAAAAATTAGACATGTCAGATGATTGCAAACAATTTAATTAATAAATTACATAATAAAAGGTGCAAGTTTCTAAAAAAAAATTACCTGACTCAAGGTTTTCGTAGGTTTCAAGATCATTTATCAAGCTTCTACTATCAGTTGGAATTGAACCATGATGCAACCAATTTTGACAACAAATGAGTGCTTGAACAGTTGTTGGAGATAGAGAACTTCGAAATTGATCAAGTACATGACCATCTGTGCTAAATCCTGATTCAGAAGTCACTGTGGATATAGGAATAGCCAGAACATGTTGTGCAACCTTTGAAAGTGTCTTATATTTCAAAGCATTACTTTTCCACCAACCCAAAATATCTAACTTATCATCATTAGGATCCTCACAACCATCAATCAAATACCTCTCAACCTCATTTTTATTTTCCACACTATCCACCTCTTGCAAATGTCTTTTGAATCGAGCCAAAGCGTTAACATCTACCTCCACATCATCAATAGCACTAACATCCTGTTTATGCCTTTTATTATCCACAACTTCATTAATTTTCAAATAAAACTCATACAAGCTCACCAAAGTATCTTTCACCTTATTTGTTAGCAATTGTGCTTTGTCATAATCATACAAATCACCAAAACAAAATTTCACATATTTCAACTTCAAACGTGGATCTAAGACATTAGCCACATATAACAAAAAATTCTGATTTACTTCACAGCCCCAATACTTCTCAAACTTTAACATCATATTCATCGCCATTCCACTTAAAATACTATCTTTATTTTTACACAATTGCAACAAGTTTGTATGCATGTAAATCAATTCATTGAAGAAAGAATTTGATGTGACATGCAATGAGCCAGAAAATCTCAATGTAACCATATAAAAGATCTTTAAGAACTTAACCAAAGTTCTTGCATTTTCCCAATCCTCCAAACCAGGTGGCCCTATGTTTTTTTTATTCCCCTTTGAATCAACCTCCAAAAAGTAACTCATATACCTAAGTTCTTTTTCACCTAACCTCACAAACACCTTTTCAAACTTTTCAGCAGCTTCTAGCATAAGATAAGTTGAATTCCATCGAGTTGCAACATCTAAACACAATGATTTCTTACACTCTATATGCAACTTTTCAGCACACTTCTTAAATGCAAGATGCCTCGACGGTGAAGATCTCACAAACCTAATTGCATTTCGAATCTTAACAACTGAAACATTAATCTCTTTCAAGCCATCACACACAATGAGGTTTACAATGTGTGCACAACATCTAACATGCAAGTGCTCATTTGACAATATATTAGTTGGCCAATCTTTCATCACATTCTTTAAATATGAAATGGTCACATTATTAGAGCTTGCATTGTCTAATGTAATAGTCAACAGTTTATCAATCCCCCACTCCAACAAACAATTCTCAATAACTTGGCCAATTGTCTCACCCATATGATTGGAAACTTGACAAAAATTAAGAATTCTTTTATGCAAATTCCAGTCATCATCAATCCAATGAGCTGTTAAACACATATAATTAATATTTTGGATTGATATTTATGTATGTGTTGTTAAGCATAATCGTTGACCCCTAAGAGCTGTCCTCAATCTATCCTTTTCTTCAACATAAAGTTTCAAATAATCTCTCATAATTGTAAAACGAGAAGGAATGTCAAATCTAGGTTGCATAGTCCTAGCAAACAATTTAAATCCTCGACCCTCCATAAAATTAAAAGGCAACTCATCAATTATAACCATCTTTGCTAGTGCTTGTCTATATTCATCATAATTATAACCTATTGACTTCCCACATTTTGTTCTCCCAATTCACCTTTCTCTATCTTAGGTTCTAATACCAAAACCTTTTGTTTCATATCAACCACAAAAGGAAACTTCTTGCACATTTTTAAATGACTCCACATATTACTTGTGCCATTAACAATAGTATGACATGCATAATGTTTTCCACAATAATTACATTCAGCTCTAGGAGCTTTAGGATCAACATCAAGTTTTGTAAAGTGATCCTAAATTTGTGACTTTTTTCTATCTTCAGCATTTCTTTTCCTAGATGTAAGGACTTGAGGTTGTTTACCTTTTGTATCTGTGATGGATCCTGCATTGGTTGATTCTGCAATAGTTTTTGAAGTTGGAGAAGTGGTTGATGTTGGTGTAGTGCCCGTGGATGAAGCATTTTGAATTTGAGTAGTTTCCATCTGTTATTACATAATGAAAACATGTTAAAAACCCATAATTTATAATAGACTTAAATGTACTAAAATTCAAAAAACCTATCAAACTAATAGAAATTTAAATGTTAGGCAAAAACAAAAAAACAAAATGGAAAGTAATATCAACCAAAACATCTGCCAAGCCTAAGTTCATTGCCTAAGTTCACTGACAATCCTAAGTTCACTATCATCTACCAAGCCTAAGTCTCAAATACACATTTCACACCATCAAATTGTCCTTGAAATTTTGATTAATAGTCTATTTCGAGATGTAATAGGAACAAATTTACATACTATATTATAAAAGCAACAAATTCTTAGTCATTTCAGGAAATAGTAACAGATTTTTATAACAATAAGTTCATTGCCAACTGCAAAGCCTAAGTCTCAAATTCACACCATTAAATTTTCCTTCATCGGATTTCAACAGATTTCTTTCTTCCTTTTTATCTTTGAGGTATTGTTTCAACTTTTTATAAATAGTCCAGAAAAAATCAACAACTAGTGACAGAATTTTAAATATCCATTATGTTAATCGGAATTATTCACGTAAATAGTGACAGAATTAATGAAATTAATGACTAAATATAGGACACATAATCACATTACACAAAACACATTACAGTATTACACAGAAATACAGAATGAATGGTAATGAGGGGCTTTACACATAATACACATTACACAGAACACACAAAAACAAAAGTTACAGAATCATACAGAATACACAGAATGCACAAAAAAAAATCATCCCTACGCTAAATCACAAAATACACACACTACACAGAATAATAGATTTATTAATGCAGAAAAAAATCAACCAAAATACACAGAGTGCTCAAACTCTGATTTTTTTTGTAAGGATATACCAATAAATACACAGAATCACAAAGCATATGTAAAAAAAAAAAAAAAAAAAACAGAGATTGACAGAAAAAATAAATCATACCTGGTGTGAATTAGGACACGATTCGAGTTCGGGTGTGAAAGAATGAGGGACTGGTTTGCTAGATTTGGACTCTGGAGACAGAATGCACAAAAAAAATCATCCCTGCGCTAAATCACAGAATACACACTACACATAATAACATATTTGTTAATGCAGAAAAAAAAATCAACCAAAATACAAAAAATGCTCAAACTCGCATATGTTAAAAAAAACAGAGATTGACAGAAAAAAATCATACCTGGTGTGAGTTGGGACACGATTCGAGTTCGGGTATGAAAGAAGGAGGGACTGGTTTGCTAGATTTAAACTCTGGAGGTTCGATGTGCCGATGTGATGTGTATCATATGACTCGTGGTCGTGTGGGAGAGAGATGTGGCTGACAGGCTAGGTTGTTAGTTTTGAAGATGAAGATGGCGTTGGAGAGCCAGAGATGGATATGGATGAAGAATCGAAGGTGGATTAACTTGATTTTGTTACAAAGTGGGTGAAAATGTGAATTGTGTGAGGTGCGGCTGTGAGGATTGAGGGAGCGGCTACAAGGAGACGAAGTCGTGGAGTGTTTAGGGTTAATTAGGTTTTAGAAATTAGAATGTGTTTTTTTTTTCATATTTATAGTACCCCTTAAATCGAACCGGTTCGGTTCGGTTAGAGTTTTCCAGTTTCGGGTTTTCGAAACCGAACCGAACCGAAAATCTTTTGAAAAAAAATCGGTTTAATCGGTTTTTTTTCGGTTCGGTTTTTTCGGTGTTTTTTCCTTGGTTTATTCGGTTTACTCGGTTTCTCGGTTTTTTTGCTCACCCCTAACTTGTATATTACATTTCTTCACTTTTTCTGGCTTTTATTAATCCATTTTCTTAGTGATATTCAAGGGGTTTAGAATTACTAATATTTTGTTATGTTTTTTTTTTTCTTGCCGGGGATTTAGCAGCCGGTGGATCGAAGTACTGTGGTGTTCTTGAGGGAAAGGGTGCTGTAGCAGAAAAGGGAATGACAGTTCAAGTCTATTTGTGGCAGACTAAACTAATCTGTTTTTGTCTCTCTCGTTGAAACTTATGTTTTCTCCTGCATTTTTCTTTGTTGGTGTCTTGCTATTGCTGGGGTTTTAGTAAACTATGTGTTAAGTTTTATTATACAAGTTCGAGGGTTATTCTTGTAATAGTATTTTTAATTTTGAATTACTGTTATTTTTATTATTTGTATTCATTTGAAATTCAAATCATTAACCTTTAAAAGGGAATTGATTTAATTTTTGAAATTGAATTCAATTTCTAGGGTTAAAAAATACACCATGTAAAGCTTCAATTGTGGTTGATTAATAAAATTTATTATTTTATTAAATTGAGTATTAATTATGGGATGATTTTTTCTTGTCATTACGAGAATTTTATATCAAATCAATCAAAATAAATCATTAAATTAAATCTTAAATAAACTTAAAATAAAAAATCAAATAAAAAAAATCTAGTGAATAAAAAAAATATTGTGAAATACTATTACAATCTAGGATTGTATCTTACTCTACAGTATCATCGAGTATAATTTTAGTTTTTTATAAATAAAAAAAATTAAATATAATTAACTAGTATTTTAAAGGATAACCTCTCCTTTCTGGAACTCGTGATTTTCAGATTGTTATGAAAATTATTATCATGAAAGGTATATTGGTGATTAACAATAGTGTAGGAAAATTTTATAAAAATATTTTTTAATTAAAAAAATAAAATATATTTTTTTAATTTTTTATTTTAATATTAACACATGAGAATCATAAAAAAAAATAAAAAATATTAAATTAATATTTTTAAAATAAAAAATATTTTGAAAAACAGGTTGAAATTCACATGTATCGATGATGCATAGATATTTTGGGAACGTTTAGGAACGCAACTACAGCTGCATTCTTAAAAAATTTAAATTTTTTGTTTTTATTAAAATTTAATATGATTTGTATATTTTGGATTGTTTTGATGTGCTGATATCAAAAATAATTTTAAAAAAATAAAAAATATTATTAATATATATTTTAATATAAAAAATTATTTAAAAAATATCCATAATTATACTACCAAACACTCTTAGACATGTCATCTGTCAAATGCTAGGACGTGTAGTTCCCTCACGGAAAAAAGCAAAAGCATCCCCTCCAATATTTCTTCTGTCCCCAACAATTTTCAGGACACAAGAATATGCAGATTCTCATGAGGGCCCACAAATTGGATCATCACAAGCCAAACACATCCTTGCTTATCTCCCACCCATCACAGGCAAGCAATAGATCATCTCTACT
>Ga0325414_1007563_pt1 | contig 11509 bp, 4 predicted proteins | sample PopdelMetagenome_8_FD_206183 | JGI IMG/M metagenome (GOLD analysis project Ga0325414, IMG submission 206183) | Populus deltoides microbial communities from Bellville, Georgia, United States - Leaf-PdKOR-R3 | ecosystem: Host-associated > Plants > Phyllosphere > Phylloplane/Leaf | place: USA... | reverse complement strand
GTGATGATACTTGTGCAGCTCCTTTTTGGTCGTACGGTCCCGGGAACAACCAGCCTCCTCCTCCTCCTCCTCCTCCAGCTCCGCCGCTGTTCTAGTTTAATTTTGTTTTTTAAACACATTAAATTTGTAATGAATATTATTTAACATTATTTTTATATTTTTAATGTTTAATCCAATTTTATTTGTTTATTAAGCTTTTTTACTATTAATAAATTATTTTTTATATATATATTTTAAATACATACCGACGGCTTTACTGACGGATAAGGTCCGTCGGTATTTCACAGAGAGTTGCCAAACAATTACCAGTCATGCCATAATTACTAACGGAATATTTCCGTTGGTGATTACATAAAGACAGATTTACCGATGGATAATTTCCGTCGGTATTTCACAGAGAGTTGCCACACAATTACCATCGATGTCATAATTATCGACGGATTATCCATCGGTAATTACCGTTGAAAATTCAAATGGATTTCATCTGTCGATAATGTTCCCGCTGGAAAAAAAAATTTTGGCGCGCGCGTATCTGTCTGTAAGACCGTCGGTGTTCCATCGGTGGGTGGTTTTTTTTTTATTTGTGACAGAATTAGCAACGAGAAATGGAGTTACCGATGACTATTATACCGACGGATGTATTCCGTTGGTGAGGCCATCGGTAATTTTTTCACCAGCGGAATAATTTCGTCGGTAAAACTGTTTAATGGTTTAGTGAAGTGATTTTATATATCTTATTTGAGATGAGATATGTATCCATCCTTATGCATTGTTTTGGTTTATGATTTTCCTACTCTTCCTTGTGTTTTGTCTGTGTCAAAAGCTTGGTATCTTTGAAGATGATTTCTTTATTTGACATTGATCCCTAGTGATGAGCCACTGTCATTAAGAACCTGGCACAAGCACTGGGGTGATGAGCCAACAACATTAGCTAGCTGAGTGTAGCATTGCGACATGGTGACTAGAACATTTGTACAAGCCCAAAGCATTGAGCCATGGTCAAACCCATTGACATCGTTGAATGGTCCATTGAATCTCTTCACTTTAGGTATTGGAAATGCTCAAGGAATGTGAATGAAGATCTCTTATAGCTATTGAGTTTGGTTAGCTTGATGGAATGAGAATCTGATGCAAGATCAGGTAAATGAGAAGTCGGTTATACGGGTCACCACCTTTTCCTAATTTCTGAAGGGTTGTTATTCAGTTAAGTAGTTTGAAACTATGGTTACGATTATTTTTTAAAATGTTTTTCGTGTTAAAATTTATTAAAAAATATTTTTTTATTTTTAAAAAATTATTTTTGAAATCAATTTATTAAAACGATCCAAAATATATAAAAAAATTAATTTTTAGCAAAAAATATTTTAATGTTTTATAAACACGGGCCAACCAACTTTTCCAAATGAGCTCTAACTAGGTCAGCTTGGACCTTAAGATGAGTTCAAATGCAGCGGATATGATTTAATATGTTTTTTTTTTGAAAATTTATTAAAATTATATATTTTTTTTAATAAATTCATAATTTAAAATAAACAAATTGGTTATTTGTGTTTTTAAAATTTATATAAAGTCCTCGTGGCTTTAATTTTATTAAAATTATAATCATGTAAAATATAAAATTATTTTTTTGTGCTAAATCATGCAATATTGTTTTTATGTTTTTTTATTAAAATAAAATATGAATTTTTTAGAAAAACTTTACCATGTACAATTAAAACCTTTTGTTAATTATTTTTTATCCATTTTCATTACTTAATTAACGCATGCTAAAAAACTAAAAACAAAATGCAACACACACCCTTCCCTTTTCCACTGATCTTACTCACACACCTTACAAATCATTAAAATTCAACAATAATTAAAAAGAAAAAAAAAACATTAAACATTAAACAACATCCAAATTTCAAAATATCAAAATAAACCTTAAGGTTGGGAATAGATTGGAGGAAACTCGGGAACAATGCTGGAAGACCCTGAAACAGTGCTAGAAGACCCTGGAACAATGGCGGTGTCTCTTCCTCTTTCTTCCCGTGCCGATGGTGAATCTCAAAGTTACCTAGAAAGAAAATCAGCATAAGCAGAATCTCATTTTTTTCTCAACGGGTTTGTTTCTTCCTTCCAACCCCCACGGTTGGGCTTCTAGTGTTGGTTTGGCTATGAGTGTGTGTTTGTCACGTTTTGTAACAATGAGGGAGAGATAGAGGAGAGGCTGGTTTGGTTTGCTTGGACAAAACAACAGAAAAAAAAGGTTTTGATGATGGTAATTTCTGGTTTTGGTGGAGATGGAAGAGCTGGGGTGAGAGAAATGGAGAAGTTGTTGTGGATGGTGGAGACAACTGATTTCGTTGATGGTGGTCACTGACCAACACTTGAGGCGCTGCTGGTAGGAAATGCTGGCTGGATTTGGTCATCTTTCTTGATGGAGGGAGCTGGTGAGAGGCAATGCCACTGAGGTGGCTGTTGCTGGGTTTTGACAATGATGGGTGGCCTTCATTTTTGTTACTGCTGACGGGGTTATTGCCATTGTGATGCTTGACTATTGCTGCTTCAGCCGGTGCGGGTGCTGGCGGTTATTGATGGACACAACTCCGCTGATGGTGGTAGGTATGGCCTATGGATATGGTTGTCAGTGGTGAAGAAAGATAAAAGGTTTTTGAAAGGTGAAGGATATGGTTTGTAAGAAAGGAAGGCCAACAGTTGGCCTGTTAGAGGGAGAGTAAAAATCAACCTTTTAGGCTTTGTGTGTGTGGTTAGCTAGTGCAGTGGCTAGAAGGCGGAAGGTCCAGCGGTTATGCTGGCTGTGTCAGCGGGCTGAGAGATGTGGCTATCAGTTTTGGAAGAGGGGAGATGAAAAGTCTTTTATTTTTTTTTATTTTTTTTTGCGATGTATGGGCCAAATAGGTAGGCTCTTCTAATAGTAAATACGAGATGGAATGCTCGCGCGCTGCAGCGGGCTTATAAAAAAATGCATTTAATAGTGTTATAATTGTGAACCAGCGCTAGATAAATAATAGAAACTAAAGGTATGATGGAGCAAACATTTTATGATGAAAAAAAAGTTGTGTTGGTGATCAAAATATGGGAAAACATTGCAACAATTCATAGTTGGTAGAGAATTTAGATTTGCAGCAATCAACAATGTTTTAAGGGAAAAAAAATACAAAACTAATTTTTTAATAAACTCAATATTAAAAAAATCGACAAATAGAATTTTGAAAAATAAAAAAATAAAATAGAAAAACTATGTGGGAAAACAATGCAACAATCTACAGTATTTTAAAGGAAAAAAACTACAAAGTGAAATTTTTAACCAGCTTAACATTTAAAAAGTAAAATCAGCAAAAATAATCTTGGAAAAGAAAAAGAAAAAATAAATGCCAAAAAAAAAAGGAAAGTTAAAAAAAAAAGTAATTTTGGAAAAAAAAGCGAAAAAAAATGAAAAAGTTAAAAAAAGAAGAGGAATGCACTGTGTTTCCCCACACCATTTAGTTGCTGCATGCGTGCTGTTGCGGGCTTATAGAAACAATATCTATGATGCTATTATAATTGTGAATTAATGTTAGATAAACTAATATTTTATGAGGGGAAAAAATTATGTCAGTGATTAAGAACCTAGAGATTGGATAGAATAAATTGTGTGAAAAATATTGATATTGTATAGATATTGAAAGATCAAAGACTTACATGATTGGAGTGGTTGCAGAAGACTGATTGTGTCATTGATTATATTTCAAAAGTAAAACAACATATAAAATATTATATCTATTTAAAAAACATTAGGAAAAAGATGTAATAACTAATTATAAACAAAACGATGCCACAACATTAAAGAGTTGCGTTGCTGTTTAACAGAGTTAAATGTTGTTGCATTAGTTCGTAGGGGCATGCAAAATTAATAGGAAAATAGCCTGTAAAGTTGCTTGATAAACAAAAATACTGTGTGTCACCTTATTGATGGAGATTTCCTGCAAATGAAGAAGAAACTTGCATTATTAGTGGTCAAATGAAGGAAAAAAGTAGAAAAAACGAAAGGGAAGGTGGAGATAATGTGCTGCTAATTTGTAAAAAAAAGGAGAAGAAGAAAGTAAAGTTTAAAATGATAGTAAAGAAGCTAGAAACTAAGGGCATATGATTTTCATAATTAAACTTGTGTGCTAAGTACCCTGCATGGGATGATCGTCTCAACAGGCTTTATGCAGATCAATTAAGGGTTATTGTTGGTCATTTGGATGTCATGGGTGCACCAGGGGTGCAAGCTGCCTCGCTTAGTCCAAGCGTTTCTCACGACATGGAAAGCTACATGAAGAGCAGAGATGACAATTTCCTGCAGCTTATTCAAAATTCAAATCCCTTTGATGCTCAACCACCTATGGTATTCTACCCTGAGCAGAGTTCTCATTTGACCAACTTACTGGAGAGGAAGTATAGCAATGGCTACTCAACAGACTTGCAGGTTTACTATGAACCAAGGCCTTTAGATGATCAGTTACCGGTCGGTTTCCAATCTAAACAGACTTCTCATGGGACTACAAGGAATGCAAGTTTTTAGGAGAGCAACAATGGCAACTGCTATTGAACGTTCAACCACCAATGCATTTCCAACCTAAGCAGAATGCTCATAGGACTTCGTCATATTTACATGCAATGGAAGATGCGATTATGAAGATGGTTTGTGATCAGAATACCAGCGATGAATTTGGTTGTAAGCTGTCTAGTAGTAGTAATCTGCCTTGTGCTAACCGCACATCATGGATGTGGGATAATGTATGGTTCAACAATGCTGATTCCTCAGTGAGCTATAATAAATTGTAACACCAGCTATAAAATTTAGTATAAGTGAAGAAAGAATAATGAATGTTTTCTATCAATTTATTATTGTTGTTATTTTTAAGCTGTCAACATTTCGCAAATAATTTTATTGGAAAGAATTAATTTAATCCTTTTTTTAAATACATATCCAGCAACTTTGTGCTGTTAGTTCTATTTAGCACAGTTTATGTTAAGTGACTAAAATTATGGGTTGATCTGATTACCAATATTTTTTAAAAACTGCATTTTTATCTACAGTAATAGGAATGTTTAGAGGAAATATATAAAAAGTGACAAAAAGATAGGACTTTTTAAATATGTTTACAAAAGTTATTATGAAATGCCTATTTGTTTGTTTTGAGTTGTAACAATGGGTTATATGCTTCATTAGTATCGACTGCAGACAAATAATTGTGAATGCTAAGAATATCATTTGCGATAAATTATTTGTTGTCTTCAATTCTCTCTCTTATGGTATTATGATATTTAAAAAAATATAGCAAGAATTTTTGGAACACCAGTTGAAGAAGCTCTTTCGTATTGTTTATGGACAAATAATATGCTTCGGTTGCACACATATTAACTTAGCTTTTTGAACTAAGCTTTAAGCATTAATATAACTGGAATATGGATTTTGAGAATGTACTTTTATAGATTTGGGTGAATGGATGAACAACGAAATAAATAATATGAAGTAAAGATATGTGTAGAGAAAAGAGTATGGTGAAAAAGATATAAAGGTAATAATGAAAGAATAACCAAAGGTAAAAATTCTTCCTAGCTGCAGAAGTTTAGAGGGGTGTATTTTTACATTTTTATTATTGTACCATAACACCAAGATTTGTACTTGTAGTTTGAACCCGTAAAAGCACAGGCAGATTGAAAATCAAGCCAAAGAAAATTGGAGGATAAAAAAGAACTGGAATCAACTCCCTGTACGTCAATTTCTTAACATCAATCAACTAACTAAACTGTAATTAATTAAATAGCAACTTGTAGAAATGTAATATGAATCTGGGAGACTGAAAAGATACTATAAAATAAAAAAAAAAAGGATGCTAAAATTTAAAAACACTGTACAAAAGAAACATGTAAAGAAATGCATGTGGTTGTTTGAAATTAGCATTAATCATTTAAATGATAAAAGTGTAAGATAAATTAAAAAGCAAGTTAGTTAAAATTACCTAATCACGGTGTTGTTTGAAAGGGCGTTGGCGTTTGCTTGGTGGATCATTTGCCTCAGCGATGGTTGATGTATCACGGTCAAGTGGTGTGAATCCAGCTTGAGGACCAGCTACAACAGCTATTGCAGAGCTGTTGATCCAAAATAAATTAATAAGTTATGTATCTGCTACTCATAAAACCAAAAGAAACAATGAACATTGCTGAAATTGAAAGGCAACAACTTTTAAATGAGAGAAAGGAGCAGTTTGTCACCTTTGAATAGGCGTTTCATCTTCAAATAGCAACTGTCTTTTGGCCTGTGATGGAAAAGGACCAACCATATATGGTTGCTCTGGGGACATTTGTGGCTGATGTGAGAAATTAGCATTAGTTTTAGATGGTGGAACAGGTGTTGGTGTTGTTGGGTCTAATGGAGAGGCAACTTTAGAGGATGATGAAGCTGCTTGATTATTAAGAGGAACATCAATAATATGCAGCTCTGGTTCATCAGGCAAGGGGGGAGCCTCAGCAGTTACAATGTCGTCAAAAACATTGGTAACAATGATGTCACAACGGTTAACAACTGAGCGAAAAGCTCCAAACCTCAGCTGGAAAATCTTGTCCTTGTTTAATTTTTCAATCATCGGAGGTGGGATGCAATTAATAAACCCTTTGTCATAGAGATAGCAATGGGCAGAGGAGCCAAAGAAGTTTTCAGCAGTTTTTCCAACCATTAGAAATGTTGCAACATCATTGCCATCAGTCACAATACAATCAACTTTAAACCTGATAAAATGTTTAGAAGTGAGATAAATAAATGTAACATATTGTTAAAAAGATGCAAAGAAAATTTATAATTTAGTTTGAGACATGAAAAGCAATAGAAAAGAGCTCTTAACCATGGAACCGGCGTTACTTCATTGTGTTCAATGCATCTAAAAATTGTGCCTTTGTCAGACAATGATTTTGTGCATAAAGGGCAGCTTTGATACCACCATCCTCTATGAAGATCATAGTCAGCTATGGAAGCTTTGCATGTAAATCTTTCGCTCTACACATTATTGAGAAAAAAATATAGTTTGATGTGTATTTATAAAGATCAAAGTAAAAGAATGAGATTACTGTTGACATACTTTGTGTTCATATGGATCCATACAAAGAATTTCTTTGATAGTCTTCCTGTTTTCATTTATTTGTTGTTCGATGGATCTAACGGCATTCATGGAAGCAGGGAGTTGATAGACCTCAACCGGCAGCTGATTATAGCTGAGAATAGAAGTAGTTTTATGTCAAAAGAAAAAAATAATAATTGAAGAAAATAAGCGAGATTAAAAGAAAAGAAAAAGAGCTAGCTTACTGATGCTTATATGGAAGAAGCTCAGGCATTTCTGGGTTGAAATACCATAAAGAGGCAACAGTGCTAGCAAGGTTTGGTTTTCCTGCGAGTAAAAGGAAGCAAATTGATTTAAATTATTTGAAAATAAGTTAAATGATGCAACGTGCAAATAGATGGAAGGTGCACTTAAGAATTGCAAAAATTTGAAGGGCAATATTTGATAATACAAACCTTTAAACTCAGTGACTCGAAAGCCAGCAAAGACAACAATAATTGGATTTGTGTGTTCATGCAAAACAGAATCATCAAAGCTTTTAGCAACGTCGCCCCAAAGAGTTATCCTAAGTTCATCGCCCCTGCACAAAAGATAAAAAGTAAAAAATAAGGCTATTAAAGTTGTTATAGTAGATAGAATAAGCCGAACCTGATATTTTCAATGATAAACTCTTTCTTGTCTGTTATGTCTTGACCCCGAACCAACACTTGCTCAAGTGGCTGAATAGCTTTTAATCGACCGAGTACATCTTATGATTAAAAATTTTAAACATGTTAGCAATTTAAAAACCAAATCTAATAAGGTAATTAAATTGCATCATGAATTTTTTTTGTTGTTGTTCATACCAGTGAGTGTTCTTGATCCCTTTCCTTTAGTCAACAAATGTGCAAAGTCGATGAAGTTAAAGTAATGGCGTGGTACTTGGGGTGTCAGTGGATTAAGCCTTGCAACTTTTGTGTCAGACTTAAGATCAATAACGGCTTCGTGGGCAACAACAGAGTTGGTGTATCTATTTTCAAATGTATAGAATCCGCTGATTTGGTAGTAATCACCTTCAATGATAGAAGTAGTAAACAACTGTATATCCTTGCCTTTAGTTGAGCCCTGTATTGCGTTACCCTATGGAATCATGATGAAAACTATTATAAATAAGATAGCATTAAAATTGAGCACAAAAAACAAAGTATAAAGCTAACAGTGATTCATTAGTCATATAAAATAAAAATTATTTGACAATTTTTAGTCATATAATTTATTATATTATAAAATATGAAATATATTATAATGATAATGATAATTAAATTATAATTAGAAATTGAAGTCAATTCTTGCTATAGTTGTATTACACATTGCTGTCATCTTTTTAATTAATAAAATAAAATGAATACATTTTACAAATAATTCATTGAACCATGGTTTTTGCGTCATGTTATTTTTTAAACCTACACCACTGTTATGTTTGTTACAAAGGGTAAAAATAAAATATAGGCGTACCAGAAGCTTTGTTTTGTAAAAATACTAAAAGGTTATTTAGTTGAAAAAATAAAAGAAACATTTGATGATACCAAATGGATAACACTTAAGTTTTTTTTTTGTTTTGGATTCAATTGTAAAAACAGTGTTCAATTTGAGATTAAAGTTTGTAAAAATTAAAGGGTAAAGATAAGGAAGTCTATTGTTTTTTATTTAGTACATGGAATCCTGTGGACAACCTTTTGTAATAAAAAACTACTCTAATGTGTTTTGCAATAGTAGCTGGGATAATATAATATTATTTTAGATTTAAAAAAGTACACAAATCGGAAATATATTATAATCATTTTATTATGCAATGGAATTTTTTAAAAAGAAATTAGATTCTCATGAATAGATTTGCATAGTGCACATCATTGTAAGCTAAATGTAATCCAATTACCAAAAATAGAGCTCAAACGACAAAACTGTTTAGACTCTAGATGATGATTATCCAACAACTTATTAGACTAATTAATTAGGTTTTCAGGTTGTGTTTAGTGTTAAGACAGCGGTGACCAACGTTGTTCAATAATGGTAAAGACAGGTTTAAAAAGAATTAAATCCTGTATTAAGAATGTAAAATTTAAAAGGGATTCAATGTAGAATCATATATTAATATAATGTAAAATTGCAGATTTTAAAAAAATAATAGAATAAAAAATAGCAATTCTATTTTTTGTGCATCTATAAATGATACTCGGTCGAAACGTTTTCAAAACAGTAAAGAAAATTGAAAAATAGCTATGAAAACCAAAGTGCAAAAGATGAGCTTACCATGTTATCAGCAAATAGGCAATTAAAACTACTTGTTTGACCATTGAGCTTAGGAATCCAAACATGGCAAACTCTAGCACGAAGGGATGTGTAAAAGGTGTATTTTTTAATGTTTTGGATAGACAGCGCCATGATCCTGAGAGGGAAAAACAATAAATAAAATAAGAACTAATGATTTTAAATTTGAAAGGAATTTAATTTACAATATACCAATAACTATAAAATGCTACAAATGCAATGTAAAAATGTGAAGTAACGTCTTACAAATGTATTAATGAGGCTAATTAACAGGCGAGCAAACAAAGGGGGGAAAAGGAACACTTTTGAAGGCAAAGTTGAAATCTAATCATCTGTAAAAGAGCGATGAACAAACAATAAGTGATTAATTGATGTGTTTCGGAGCGTTAGAAAAAAAGGCTTTAAAAACAACCTCTAGGAAGAGCGTTTATAATGTCTTTATAGACAATATTTTTTGCATAATGAGAAGGTTCCCCTTGATTATTGCATGAGATAATTTTTAAACCCTTTCTTGAAGTGACTCTTGAGAGAGCGACATAAAGCTGGCCATGAGTAAAGACTTGTTCTTTAAGAAAGAATCCAACAGTTTTTAATGATTGGCCTTGACTTTTATTTATTGTCATTGCGTAACACAGTCTTAAAGGAAACTGACGTCTTTTTATCGTAAATGGACACCTTCCTTCATTTATTGGAAAGATAATTCTTGGTATAAAAACTCTATTACCAATATTAGACCCAGTTATTATCTGTGCTTCAATGACTCTTGCTAAAAGCTGTGTCACTATAAGTCTTGTCCCATTACATAAACCAATAGATGGGTTGATATTTCTAAGCAACATGACTGGTGTTCCGATTTTCAAAGCAAGTGTATGAGATGGCACACCATTGAATTCAAGTTGGTTGATATATTTTGTTGGATATAATGAATTGGCAATGTCAGTCTCTCTTGATGACGTTGAAATAGAATCTGTGCTAAAATAGATATGTTTGTCGCCCGGCGTCATAGCAAGCACAAAATCATTAATTTTAGCAACTGTTGTGCTTTTCGGTGTTACAATGGCTCTTTCTCTAAAATAGCAGGGGTCCATTTGAGGCTCAGAAATAGATGGATAAATTGCTGAGACAATGGCTGGAATTGGATCACATGAAGCATGAAGGAGTAGATCTGAGGGAATACTAATAAAAGAATCATCTAACTCACCAGAGAAAGGTAAATCAGAGATATCACCATTACCAATGCTTAAAATCCACCTAGCAAATTCGCTGATTTCAGTTCATTCTTCAGCGGCTAGACCATGAGTAGAGAGGCGCATGTTTTCTGTAAGAGTTAATATAGTAAATTTAGGCCATAAAGCTGAGCTGCTTAGAGAAGCATTAATTATCTCTTCTTTTGTTCCACCAGGAATAACTGGTAATATTTGGCGAAAATCACCGCCAAGCAAAACTGTTTTACCGCCAAATGGAAGATCTCGACTACAATTGTCACACCCTGAAAGGACATCACGCATTGAACGGTCAAGGGCTTCAAAACAACACCTGTTATTCATTGGCGCTTCATCCCAAACTATAAGAGAAGTTATTTCAAGAAGGCTAGAGAGATGTGTGTTTTTCTTGATGGCACATGTTGATAATTCATCAACAGTAAGTGGGATTTTGAATCTTGAATGGGCTGTACGACCGCCTGGCAATAAAAGAGATGCAATACCGGATGAGGCCACAGCAAGGACAACTAACCCCTCAGATCTGATGCGATTGATGATTGTATGCCATAAAAAAGTTTTACCAGTTCCTCCATGACCATGAACAAAGATTAAACTTTGTTTCTTTTGAAGGACAGCTGCAATAACTGAATTATATATTATTTTCTATCCATTGTTGAGAAGGGGGAGATTTACTGAATGTTGACTCTTAAGGTCAGCAAGATCATAATTAAGTTCTTCTCTTAGAAGCTTGTTCCTAATTTCAATTAACAATTGGCCATTGGGCATTGGCAATTTATGATCTTGAAGTGTTGTTGCAGCATCATTGAAAAGTTGTTCAAGCTCATATAACACATAATTTTTAAGCTGATCATCAGATAAAATCAAATTTGGCATTTTAAAAGATATTCTCAACCT
>Ga0325414_1007561_pt1 | contig 11509 bp, 5 predicted proteins | sample PopdelMetagenome_8_FD_206183 | JGI IMG/M metagenome (GOLD analysis project Ga0325414, IMG submission 206183) | Populus deltoides microbial communities from Bellville, Georgia, United States - Leaf-PdKOR-R3 | ecosystem: Host-associated > Plants > Phyllosphere > Phylloplane/Leaf | place: USA... | reverse complement strand
ATCAAAGACTTCCATTATTCAAAAATGGATCCGGTTCCTTGGCATCAAAGTAAACGGTTTAATTCATCAATGATGATGAGAGCATTATGCAATAAAAAGGAAAAATATATTATTTTCTGTCAAGAAATGGAAGAGGATAAATCAAAGATGGCGGCACAGGATTCACATATCCCATCAAGCGATAATAGCAATCCTTGTGAGGTCAGGGTGACTCGAGATTGAAGTAAGAAACCATGACCACCTAGCCATGACTAAAGGGGTGTAATTTATTGTTTAAATATTAAATTTATTTTAGAGAAATTGTCAGTTTTACAGATTTTAAAATTATTAAAAATTTATATAATTATTAATTTTAAAGTTTATGGGATTAGTTGAGATGCTCAGAAACTCGTTCAGATACCCATATTAATAAAAAAAAATTAACATCAGTATAAAAATAAGTTTCTAGATTTCTATATAATTATTTGTGTATTACTTGTTCAAAAAACCGTGTTTTGTATCCAGTTCATGTCGGTCATCATGTTGATCTTAATGGAAAACATCGTTTTCTAATAATATTGATAAAGATTAAGGGAAGTGTTGCTGTCTAGTTGAAAATAAAATATATAAGATAAATTCTACATCATTAAATAAGATGAGTGGATGTTAATGGTTTACCGTATATCTTTCTTGATAATTTGTAATTAAAATAAAAAGGTTGCTCTGATCTCTTAGGAGGTGAACCATAAAAGTTGAGTAATGGCTGTAAAAAGTTGATTTGACATTGATCCTTAAACATGGGAGGGACCATGATGTCTTAAATTTAGCTTTTCTATAAAAGCCATTTACATGTATTGGTTTATGTTTAGGTCGTTTCCGAGGGGTGTAGCGTAATGGTAAAGGATTTGAAATTTGCACAGCAGGTTTCGAGTTCGAGTCAGGGCGTGCACCTCTTGTAAGAGCCTGGAACAGCCGGGGTTTTACTCCCTCACCTGGGCCCACAAAATGCGCTTTCCGAAGGGTAAAGTTTTCTCGAATAAAAAAAAAAAAGTTTATGTTTAGGTCGGTATCTTCGCTTGTTAATTTGTTTGACACATGTTTTTATGGATATAATTTATATTATTTTATAATATATATTTTTAAATAAAAATATTAATTGTTTCAAATAAAAAAACGAGTAGTTAATAAATTAGTTAATAAAGTTTTCATATATTATTAAAAAATTAGTTTAAAATTTAAAAACTTGAGTTGTTAAGTAAAATTTTAAAATATAATTTATATTATTTTTTAATAAATAATAATTTTTTTATCTACAATTAAATTGATTTATTTACTTGTACTGGTTTGCGTTTATTTTGATTGGTTTTGCACTTGTTTCTTTGAATTAGGTACTTATTTTGATTGATTTTGCACTTGTTTCTTTGAATTAGGTACTTATTTTGATTGATTTTGCACTTGTTTCTTTGAATTTAGCTAGCTTCAGAGTCATGAGACAGATATGTTTTGTTGTCTTTCAATGATCCAAGCAACTACTACTCGTTAAAAACCACAAAGAAAAGTGTACAATTCATAATTTCATAACTTGCAAATGTTTTTTTTGGTAGTGACATGTGTATGAAATTTTTACATTGATTGGAAATCACGAAAATGAAAGATTCGAAAATATGAATAGACTCATGATCCAACGGTTTGCTTTTTTCTTTCTTTCTTTTTTTGTATAATAATGAATTAATGAAGAAAGAAAAAAATTATTTTTTCAATGTGGGATTTGAAGTCATTTCGTATATATACTCTATGTTTATAAGAAAAACATTATGTTTTTTCAATATGGAAAGTGTATTATTTCAAGCCTTAATTGAGAACAAAAATCAACCGCGTTCCAAGACATGAAAATGATGGGGAAGTGTTTTCGTGTGGGAACTTGACAAAATTCTCTAATCTTGGATGACCCGTACAAAAAAATACTATAAGGGAAAGATATTTGTCAAAAATAAAATTCAGACAAGCACGTAATTATATGTTATTTAACTACGATGAATTGAGACCTTTTATTCAGTAAGTATACTACTAAACATATTGTTATTTTTGAATAATTTATCTCTTATAATATCATAAAATGATACATCGTTGAATTTTTCATAGGCAACATCGTTAATTTTTACTGTCTCAAAACTCGCAACTAACTGAATTTCAAATCTTTAAATTATAAGATGAACAATTTTTCACGTGGTTCAAAACACATGTAAGTACTGTTTAATTATTCTTATCTCTCGGGATACTTGATTTCATTATACATTTCTCATTAACTATTTATGATTATACTTCATATACCAGTTTCAGCAATTAGGAGGAAATGCTAATCTTATTTTGTCTTTACTAAATTTGGGTCCTAAAAGAAATGTGAAGTGCTACAATGAGTATTTCATATTGAAGAATATAGGAAGGGTAGAAAGACATATAACAATGGGGTTTGTGTTAAGGGATCGACTTATAATTAGTTTGAAGTTGACAAGTTTATTACACATACACTCCTTACTTTAGAAAGGATCGTTAAAGAGTTAATTGATTATTCGTAGTGAAAACCAGACTTAAGGGTCGTGTTGAGGTTGTTCAGGATGGAAACGATGAATTAACTGTGGGAGATGATGTCTTTCAACTTTGTGAGTTAGTTGATCCATATTGAGTTGCTTGGTCTAATAACTTAGAAGAAGATTCAAAATTTTGCATCGTCAATAATATTTTTGTTGATGTTGATGCTGATGAATTAAATGATGTTTTGAGCTCTAGCGGACATACACAAATTGATGAAGATGATAGCGATGAAATCAACGTAGAAGATTGTGATGGAGATGAGTCAATTGATGGAAAAAAAGACAATTTTTATTAATTTGCACAACACGAATGTGTAATGGCATAAGTTATTATGTAATATTTATGGATGAAATTCACTTCAATGTAATGACAATGATGTTAATTTATTATTGAATGATAAGAAAATATTTATTTTATTATTGTGATATGAATTGATGTTATTGTGTTGTGTGTGCAGCTGTAAATTAAATATTTGCAAGATGGATAGATAAAGAATACAGATATAATTTAGCATTAAACATTGTTTTACAATGATGGAAATACCAACAGACTATGCATTACATATGGGTATACGGAAAAAATGTGTCCGTCAGTATATTCCAGTGACTATGAGAATTGTTTCCCTTCTCCCTAGCACTGTTTATAGTGTTCATTACATACGGGTATACCAACATAATGTGTTTGTCGATATATTCCAGTGACTATGAAAACTGTTCACTTCTCAATACATTGATAATTAATATTCTTTTGATTGTTCACTTTTTCTCAACGACATCACCAATATAATGAAAAGTCGTCGGTAATATTTAAAGAGAATTCTAAAAAGTTTTGTGCAAGTTAAAAATCTTCATTTAACTTTATAGAAGGAATCACCAAAGGAATTATTAAAAATATTAATATTTAATTTTTTATCTGTGATTTTGTTGGTAAAAAGCTATCAGATACCAAGATCATTAAATTTCAATTTGACTTTACGAACATAATCACCAACAAAAATTTTAAAAAATATTAATACTTAATATTTATTTGGTAATTCCGTTGGTAAAAAAAAATTAAAAAACTAAAATCAGAATAAACAGGGCTTCATCTTTTTCTTTTTTCTTCTCTCTTTTTCTCTCACATAGTCGTCTCTCTCCCCCCCTAACCGAAATCAAGCATTCTCTTCTATTCTCATCCTTAGGTATGTTGTCTTTCTTTATTTTTCTTGGTTTATTAACAATCTCTTCTCTTTTATTTTATTTTTCTTTTTTCTTTTTTAATTATTAGCCAAAATTAAGCATGCCATTAAGGTAACAAATTTTCATTCTCTTTTCTTCCTTTTTTGTGTTTTTTTTTTGCATTATTTTTGTTTTTATGTAATAATTTTTGTTCAATTTTGTGTTGTTAATAATTTTATGAATTAATAAATGTCTTGAATTTTAGTTGTTATTGAAATATTTTTTGTATTATTTTAGTTTTTTTTCAATTTTTTTGTTTAATTTCAATTAAACATGCAGGATTAACTTCAATTATTATTTTGTATTTATTCCATTTAGAATTTTTTTGTAAATTTAGGATTAAATATCACATAGAAATAATTGTGTTGAATTTTAGTTGTTCTTTTTTAATTTTGTTGTTCAATTTCAATTAAATGTGGAGGCTTAGTTTTAATTATTATTTTGAATTTTTGTAAATTTTGATTTTTTTTTTTGTAAATTTAGGATTAAAAATATTATCAAGTAGAAAATTAAATTTTTCTATAAAAGTGAATTATGCTAAATTATTAGAAAAAATTGAATAAAATCAACTCTTTTGTGGCATTTATGTTATGTATTCGCATGTTTAAAATTTTTGGATTGTCTCCCGTAGAGGAAAGGTGCTGTTAATTTTTTTAAAAAAGATAGGAATTGTTTAAGTTTTTTTATCCATTAATTTATGTAGATACCTAGGAAAAAGTCTATTGCACGCCGCAAGGACAGGATCGTTGCTATTTCTTCTAGCAACAATGTTGACAACCATGAGTCATTAGGTGCCGGTCAAGAACAGGCATTTGAGACACATACATCAAATCACGACATAAGCTTATCAAGTGCGATGCTGCAACGTCAAGGAAAGGTCCCTTCACGGTGGGAACCATTTACCCACAAGTATGAGGCCTAGTGAAAGGATGACCTTTCAATTTAAGTTTGTTTTGCTTTCACAACGATATGTTTAATAATTTTTGAAAAAATAATTTCATTTAATGAATACAATTTCAGGTTTACAAACATTGAGGTTGCGAGAACAATAACATTAACCTTTCAATTGTCAATGAAAATTTTATTGTTTCAATGGAGCCAAGTTTCCAAACATCCTGAATGAAAATCGTAGGTCGATGCATGGTTTTCAAGGTTAGTATTGACTTAAATATTGTTTTATGTTAATTTGGTTAGTTTATTAGAATTACTCAAATTTTTCTTTTATAAATTTTTACTTCAAAGAAAATTAAATTTGAATGGAAGAGATCTGATAATAATGTTGCGAGGAGGATTTCAGAGAACCACAATGTAATTAGGTAGGATCGAATTTAAGATTTTTTTTATTCCAAATATTAAAATTTTATTTTTCATTTACTATCAGATAATTAATTTGTGTCATATGGGTTGTGTGATTTTTTGTACGAAGCACAAAAAAAAGCAAAAAAATATGTGAAAAAAAAAGAGTTTCCAGGCTAGAATGACTTGGCAATTTGGAAGGATTTTAGACCACCATACATCTCATAGGTTGTGTGGGCGAAATAGATTAAACACATGACGTGCGTGCGTTTCATGCGTCGATCATAGTCCGGTGCAGAAAATCAAAATTGGCTTGTTCACGGTTCTGTTACCAAACATATTAACAGCTCTGTTCCGTTCGTTTCGCATGCGAAGCAGATGGTATGAATTTTTTTATTACATCTATTTTTCTTGTTTTTTATAAATATATTTAATTAACAATATCTTTATCTTATAGGCTACGGTTCTTAGACGCGAGCTAAGCTCGATTGAGCTTTTTGTTGAAACGCATGTGCGGGGTGATGACCGCCAAAAAGGGGTGCAACAGTTCGTGGATAGTCGAGCTTAACACTTTGTGGTATGTTGGTTTTCAACCAATTTTTTTTCCTTAAGTTATTGTTTCCTTAAATTTGATAAATTTATTTTTTCTTTCCAGTATACATATAATAGCCGGTTGAAGGAAAGATATGGTGACGATCCTTCGGCCCATCCAGATCTTAATCCAAATTTGTGCTTGGAGGCAGGATCATCCGGTGGACCCGATAGAATTCGGGTGTACGAACTCTCTAACACTGCGACTAAGAACTTGCGGAAGGCTTGTAGTGTTTCATCCGTTGGATGTTCACAATTGATTCTGAGCCTTAAACTCCAGAGTTGATAGCGTTGTTAAACCAATGAGTACATGCTCAGACGACCCATCTTAATGAAAAAAATGAACAAATTACTGTTGATTATGTAGAACTTTGTCAATTGGTAATGAAGATGAGATCACAAATGAGTGATACATGTGCACTCCCTGATTGGCCTCATGGTCCCGGTGACGATTGGCCGTCTCCTCCTCCTCCTCCAGTGCCGCCTCTATTTTAAATTTATTGTATTTAAAAGTACAAATGTTTAAATTTATAATAAATATTTTTTATATACATTATTTTAATTATTTTTATACTTCTGTTCAATAAATTTTTTAAAAATATATATATTTTTAAAATATTACTACGGGGTTATAGATGGTATATTCCATAGAGAATTGGAAAAGAATTACTGCAAATATCACTGTTACTGTTAACTCACCGACAGAAGTATAGATGATATTATGTCGGTGGTATATTTTATTTACCGATGGATATACCGCCGGACAAATAAAAACACCGATGACATTACATATGGTTTTCTCTCTAGCTATAATATTTTAATATAAATCTTAGTATCTTTCTTTCTACTATATGTTACGTAAACAATTTGTTGTTATGGACAAAATTAATACTAGTCAATGCCTCCGGTACTTATTATCTGCTAATTAATAAATAAAATGCGAGTTGAAAAGGGAGATAATGAAACCATATATGAAAGAAAAAAATTGTGAAAATGAAGGCTTTAGTTTCTATAATTTCAGTTTAACATTAATTGCCAATTCAAGTCAACCGGAATCTCGAAGATTTTAATTTTCTATATAGTTACTAGAACAGATGCACGCCCGCATGCAACTTATTTTCTTCCTGGAGAACGAGTCGCGCGCATGGCAACCATTTGGATGTCTCCATTGAGAAAATATCTACACATTAAACTCTAGACCGACCAATCGGGATATATAGCTTCAAATGCAGAAATTGATATTGTTTCGAGTCCCTGTCTCATACGTAAATTCAAGTATTAGGTAAATCTATCTTTCTATCACTCTTACTTTGGCACGTATAATTATGTCAGTATAATATTGAAGTTAATTAATAAAGAATATAAGCTTGTTGTTATACGCCTCGTCCGTGTCTTTTATTACAAGGATAACCTTAAATAATATTTATGATTTATCATGGGTATAAATAAATTGAGATAGAGTCATAAGATGATGGAACCACGCATGAGACGTTAGATAAAACTGTTTGGGCAAGAAAACAAATAAAGAGCTGGTTTGGTTTCGAAGTGTGATCAGAATATTGTTTTTAATTTGTTTATTTGTTTCACAACACGTACAAGATACAATTAAATCATCTAATTAATCTGTTAAAGAATAAAAAGAAAAGATATAGGAAAAATATGTTTTTTATTTTATATTCTTCTTTGTGTAATAATATATAGATTAACTCAGGCTTGGTCAATGTCTTTCATTATATAATAACATATAGATTAACATGGGCTTGGTCAATGTCTTTCATTTTAAGGATACCTTTAAATATTTATGATTTATCATGGCTATAAATAAATTGAGATATAGTAATAAGACAATGGAATCATGTTTGAGTTGCTAGTTAAACTGTTTAGGTAAGTAAACAAATAAATAATTGGTTTCGAGGTGTAAAAATATTGTTTTTAAAGTATTTATTTATTTTATAAAAAAGATAACATCTTAAAGATACATCTAAACATATGAAAAAATAGAAAATAAAAAAGACAAAGGAAAAAAAATATGTGTTTTTTTTTTATATTTTTCTATGTGTGGTAACATAATTATATAGACTTGAAATATTATAACTATTAATGAAAATATATGATTGTTAATTAAATGATTATATTTTGAACTAAAATGAATAGTTGTTATTTAATTTATATTCTAATAGGCACAAATATCAAAATTAATTATAAAAATTAAGCTTATGATGTATTAAGTTGAAAATATTTTTTTATATTATAAATATTCATATAATAACATCCATAATAAGAAGTTACACTTATAAATATAAATATCCAGGGGAAAACATTTTATTTTAATCGTGGGATAATTTTTTTTTGTTCACTTATAAACTACCGACATGAAAATGATAGAATCGTAAAAATAATGTAGCCGTTCCTTTCTACAATTTACTTCAATTTCTTTGTTTTGATTTAAAATTGTGGCTGAGGAAGGGTGGTAGGTGAGTGTTTACTGTCTTGTTCTTGATGTTCTTGCTGAGATGGTTTGCTTGACAGTTGATACGCTAGTAACATCGTCTAGGTCCCTTGAAGATTCAGGTAAGCAAGATTATATAAAGAAGTAGGTAGGACTCGTCACTATGTTTGAATAAAAATAAAATAGCTAGATCTTTACATAAATTAAATGGTGGTTTATATATATCAATTACATACCCAAAACAAATTATGGCGTTAATAGTTTTTTTTTTTTTTAATCGTGATTATATGGTGATAAACTGATAATAGTTAATTGATAATAGCTTTCCAATAACGTGGGATTTTTGAATAATTAATCTTTCATTCAAATCCCTAAACTTATAAAATAGCCAATATATTATGTTGAATGCATTGAACTACTCCGAGTCGCAGCTGCATTTAACATTTTGTTTAAGAGGTTGTGCTCCCGGTTCAAAATTGAAAGGATATCCTCCATAAAAGAAATCTCCACCTTTTTTTTTTTGTTTTTTTTTCTCATCTCTTCTCTCTTGGAGTAACGCGTTCTCTCTAACTCTGCTATTTTCTAATTATTGTTTAAAAAACGTTAATTTATCAAAAACATTTAACAGCAGGGCTACCACCGCAGATATCAATGGAGATCAGATTCAAATTATTCTTCGAAGATGTGGAAACGGTCAATATGGCCTCTTTTCAACGATCAAACTTTCCGTCGAAATTTAGTAACCAAATATATTTAACTTGTACGCCATTGGATCTGTCATGATCGTCGGCCCTTGAATAAATGCCGGTTCCTCGATCCACTGCAACCACAACTGGACATGGAGCATCCGTTTACGGTGTTCTGGTCACGATCCAGCAAAGTGGGAGTTGAATACTCTGGCAATGACCGAACGTCAGTACCCGATCACGAATTCTAAGTGCGGCGATTTCACATTAGGGTTGCAGCTTTTACTTTATTTAGTTTTTTGAAAATTCTAAATGTTGAAGAAATCACACACGTTCATGACCTAACAGACAGGGCAGCAATATATGATGGTGTTGCTGTTTTTTTTTTTTTGGTTTTCCTTATGTCTCCACCGATATCACAAAAGAAACATCTGGTAATAAAAAGCCTGTTCTTTGTATCCTTATACCACAAATTAATATTTTTTTTGAATATATAAATATTTGATTCAGCATTAAAGAACAAGTTTTTTTTTTTAATGAAAAACTAATACCCAAAATGTGAAAAATCAATTTCTGTCTTAATTAAACATTTTTTAGAAATATAGAGCTAGCTAGGCTCATGCTATGGGTTTCCCCTTCTCAGCATTCTCTTTAAAGCAATTACATAACAAAAATAATTTATTAATTATAATAGTTACGTGAATCAAATAGTAAAGATTTGATTTATTTTTTTATTTTAGAGTCCAACCCACCAACGTCTAGATTGGAAATTGACCGATGGAAATAGGTAGAAGTCAGAAGATGAGAGAGCATATATAGTGACATCTATGTTGAGATTTGTCTTCATTTTTTTCATTAGTTTTAGCGGTGTGCAGGGTCATGTTTATATTTATTTTAATATGCTAATGTTAAAAATATTTATTTTTTTTGTCATCTTATTTTTCTCACCAAAACGATTTTATTTTAAGAGTTTTGGGTGCCCAGCAGTCAGCATTCCTAGCTAGCTCACAATAGGATTAATTGTAGGATTAATTAATTTGGTGGTGATTATATATTTATCTGAAATATGCTAAGGGTAATATTTAATTTTTACACTAGAAAATTGGCCCGATTGTTTTTTTTTTAGAAGAAATAATACAAACCACAGCTTATTGGCACCAAATCTATAATAAAATGTGAGTGAAAGAGTAATTATAACTGTTGAACAACATTCAATTTTTTAGATGTGTACGAAATTGCGTGTGGAAACCCTATCTTGAAAGCACATGTAAAGAGACTGCATGGGTAGGAAGATGTCTGCCTCGATCGATCAATCCTCCATGATTTTTTAGTGCCAATCTTGCTTTTAGTACGATGTATAGGGTCACAAATCATCATTGTGGCAAACATCGCCACTATATCGCAATGTAAAGCTGATTTATATTTTCCATGCTATCAACGTTTCTTTTAGCTGTAGCTTCAGAGAATGCAATTGGAATAAATTAAAGATGTTGTGAAACTGAATCGATTTAAATGAATTCTCTCGTGATTGTTCTCTAACTATCTAAACAGTGACACTTAATTAAAAGATAGAAAAATAAGATCATAACGTACAAAAGATGTGTAGAATTCAATCGAGAGAAAGAACCAGGCAGCATGAAATCAAAGAGCTAAAAGCGTCTTAGCAATGCTTTAGAGATTGAGTCATGAAATAAGTTTTTAATAATTATGAGATTTAAAAAAACAAATCTAAAATCAACCTGAAAAGATATTTTAAGAATGAGTCATGTCCTGATTTTGTGTTTGATGGCCATTGGAATGAGCACAAGGCAATGTCACGTTCTTCATCTCGAATGGTTTTGTCTCTTGTGTCTTTCTAGATTAATTAACCTACCACCGCCTTCTTTGTCTGTCTCAAACATGACCACCAACCATGGTCCTTAAGATACTGTAATCAATCGCTATGTTCGTAATTAATTTTCATGATTAATTATTTATTGGCCGTCTTTTTCTCTTTCAACTTCCCATTTGCCCGTTTTGGAAGGAAATGGCACCAATAACATAATTGAAAATGTATGTGAAGCTCGGAAACAGTGCTGGCACGTATATATAGAAATGAAAATTATGCACAATCTCTTATTATACCGTTGAAAAAGGTGGATTGATGGATTGTAGCATGTGATAATCCAGATCACACAGACATCATCTCTTAAATGGGCAGTCGAAAAGGCAAAAGTTGTAACTTCTTGTGAAGAAGAGGATAAAAAATAGTTGAAATGAAAGGTTTCGGTTGAAGACCTTGACTGCAGCCCTATGTTGATTATTGTCTACTTCACTTAATTACATTATGGACGGGGATTCCTCCTCTCCTGATCTCATTTTCCACTGCATCTGATAGGTTTAGCGAAGCTGCCATGAATGCCAACAAGGATTGATCGATCAACTAGGGCTAAATCATCATTTTGTGATGTGATATGGCAACCGCTGGGTTGTTCAGTAGCTTCTGCTGGTCCAATAAAATCTCAAGGAGTTCTTACAACAATTCAGTCTTGTAATCAATATTGAAATTCACTTCCATTGTGTAATGATGTGCCTTGAAGCTTTGATCAAGGTGGCTTTCACATTGATGTATACAAATTTCGCTGTAAACAGAGACGAGTGTTGAGATATCACACCCTACGTACAACATGACGTTGCTATGATGCCAATGTTTGCAACTA
>Ga0325414_1007559_pt1 | contig 11510 bp, 6 predicted proteins | sample PopdelMetagenome_8_FD_206183 | JGI IMG/M metagenome (GOLD analysis project Ga0325414, IMG submission 206183) | Populus deltoides microbial communities from Bellville, Georgia, United States - Leaf-PdKOR-R3 | ecosystem: Host-associated > Plants > Phyllosphere > Phylloplane/Leaf | place: USA... | reverse complement strand
CATGTGAAAGTTGTTTCTAGATCCTTGCCAACTTTAGTGTAACATGACTGAAGAATAATCAAAGAATTTAGACAGATAGAAAGATTAACAATTTATAATCACTAGTTACAGTGGTGAGATATATTAGCTAACGCTACAGTGAAAGAAGAGAGGCAGAGTGCATGTGACATACAGAGGAAATTTCGCCGATTCGGCATTGATTTAGCAGCCAGACATTAGAGTATCGTAGTTTGATGTTGATATTAAAACACACAGTAGTTCTGTCTTTAAGGAACCATGTTACTTCCTTCGGCAAGCTAAGCATAATCGAGTAATCTTTTTGGCTCTGCATGTGCTATAATGTCTTTAAGAGAGAAGGATTACCCGTTTCTATATTTATTTTTTTCAGTGGCTAATTTTTAATTCCGTTGCAGGAGAAAAGAGACTCAAGTGAGATGGGATTTATGCTCGGACCCCATGTATAAACAGCAGGTGGGAATTTAAAACGCTATGAAGAGTACCAGAGCTCAATGTTACAATCAGTATTACAGAGGGCCAAGTAGAATATGATGCAGCATGGCATAGGTGAAGTTCAAATTAAGCTATGGAACTCGACAATTGAAATCGTTGTCTGGAAATTACTTGGTGTGTGGTTCTACTGTGGTAGTTTTTGAAAAAAAACATCATAAATTATAGTTAAAAGCAAATCACACCACATAAACAAACGATCCTAGCTGTTAACATAGAATAGACTTTGAGTAGGTCACTTTGTTTATGTAATTTTCTTGTCATTTACGAGAGAACTAGATATATTCCTGAGCAATCATTCAATCCCTAGTCTTCAAGGCTGGCTTTTTCTTGGGTAGACAACTATCATGCAAAGAATTATGGTTTTATACTATTGCTTTCTAAACTTTTCGTTGTTATTATACCAATTGAAAAGGGCACTTCTTTAGCCAACTGGGGGGCCTTGCATGCTTTGGGAGTTGATGTTTGAAGAGAGTGGCAACAGGAGGGTAGCTAGCCACTACATGTCTCAATCAAATACATGATTCTTTCACACAATAATTGGAAAGGAAGATGGCCCAATACGATTGGCTGCTAGTAATCAGCAAACAAAAGGAGGCTGGTTTCACATTTATACTGCCAATCCAACGTGTGTTGTGTTTCTGTGTGTGGGCATTTTTATCCCTTTGATGTTGGTAGGGACAAGTTCTGCACTGTTAGGATATTAGCAGTTTTGATGGCAGCTTAAGATCTGGTAATATTTCCACGCAGTGTCAACTGTCAAATGATTGTTTTTTTGAACGAAAATAAATATTTCTATGTCAAATAATGGTGAAAATGTAGCAGATGAGGCATAAATCTTAACACACCATGACCCTTCCTCGACGAACAAGATTGAGCACACTCCATTCCATACAAGGCAAATAAATGGGGCAGAAAATGGCCAGTGATGAGGCATTCATCTAGTTGAAAAAAAGCTTAGAATTGAGGTTTTTTTAAAATGATTTCTCCTATATATTTAAGTAGTTTCACCCCCCAAATCATAAAAGAACATAAAGAAAAGGGTGGTGATGGGCAAAGGGAGTAATGATCCGAGCACATTGTTTTCTCACGAAAAAGCTCTCAGAACAACTTGCTTTCAAAGTTTCCATTATTGCTCTCAAATCTCATTTTTATATTGTTTGTGGTTTGGATATAAATTACAGTAAACCTCTGGTTTCTGATCAGAAAGCAGTTAAATATTAAATATTATAATTGTTTTCTCCATTGCCGACAATTATTGTGCTCCCTCCCTATGCTTTCATTGGTTCCAAGTGCCAAAGGATTTAACACGCATAATATCGACACTTCTAATAGAAGAAAGAGACCAGCATGAAGCATCTTTCAGGTCTGATCATTTGGAAGGTGGTTCCTTAAAGCAAAATTAACCTTGCAAATGAAAAAACAATTTCAGATAAAGCAAGTAGTAAGGAACATGACTCTAGATTGGATGGATTGTGAGAAATAATTCTTGTCACAAGCAACAAATGATTGGCACCAGGCATGGAAAGCATCCATATGGCATGTCTACCTCCTGAAGAAAAAGAAAGAATTAAGAATGATTAAGGAAGATGATTGTAAATCACCATTTTCCAGACGCGAGGAGGACACCTGGAATGAGCTTAGTGTACGTTTAACTTTCGAGTAGTAAAATAAATTACAAGTTATAATTTCTTTTAGCCAAGTTTTTAGTAAAGAATTTGAGGTAAGACTCTAATATAAATTAATTAACTAAATACTTTCAAATCTATAATCCATATAAAGCGTAAACTACACCCCCACCGCTTCACAAAAATAAACGTAACCCTAGGCAAGGATGTTTATATCAAGACCATTATTGCAAGAATTGCTTGTAGTGCACGCCAACACTATGACTAGTTAGATTTCTTTACCTTGCGCAGCAATTTAACTGGCCCATTAGGCATGCGCACAAATGCCATGCCAATTCTCATGAGTTTTCTTTTCCTTTCTTTTCTTTTTTCGGTCCCTGTTTCAATTATGACATAAAGCAGCAAAGTGTATCACCAGAATAGGTGCCAAACAGACCCTCAATGAAGAATCAAAGAATTTATCTCCTCTTGTTAGGATCAAAATCAAGCAAAAACTTAAAAATACTTGGGGTCTGGAACTCATTGACAAATATACACAGCAGTAAATGTTGGTTTCAGCACAGATGCCTCTCTGGAACTCATTGACTAATGAAGTGCCCTGTGTTCTTCATTAGTTTTCGTATTGCGTTCCAAGTGGCCTTAACCACTGGACTAATGTCTTGTTAACAAAGTATTGTGTAAAAATTAAACAAGACAGGAAGCATGTGGAAGCTAGAAAAAAAAAATTAACTTTGACTGCAAATACACCATTTCATTTCACCAACTTATTCTCTTAAACTAAGGAAAACTAACAAAGGAGAAACAAAAAGAACAAAATCTCACAATTACAAGCAATCTATTTGATTGAAATAACAATCCTGTTGCCCTAATGCTGTCTCTGCTTCTTCTTTGTCCTTGATCCTATATGATGTGATTCACACTAAATCTTCTGAAGGCATTAGCTATAACCTTTGTGTCAATCATGTTGAATGACCCTTTCTTTTTTCAATGGAATAAAATGGTAGGAATTGAAATCAAATGTTGCTCACAGACCCCCCATGTAATTATACATTGAGTTGTAGAGGAGAAAAAAATAAAACACAAATGGCAGCTTGACATACACGAAGAGGGTTTGTTGCCTTTGTATGTCACTAGGGCTGCTGCTGCGGCTGCAACTAAGAGCTGGGAATAATAGTACCAACATATCCAATTCCAGTGATGAAGAAGGTGACTGTTTGGAGCCAAAGGTAAATGAAATAGTTGTTCTTTCCATTAACAAAGTCATAGCATCCACACAAGAAAAGAAATGCTGCAAATCCCAGCTCCAATGTGTTGAATCTGTTAAAAAGTCAAAAGAAAACAAAATTCCTGTTAAAAGAGTAAAAACATGTGCTACATTTTACCAAACCAGGACAGTTTCGATGAAGATAGGAGCATTCTATTCCAGCTCTACTGAAGACTAATATTTTTTTCTTTTTGGTCTGCTGCAAAATTATTGAATAATACGGAGTAGATAATGTAGGCCCTGAATCCATCAGAACTAGGACAAACTTGCAATTTATGTATGTACGCTAATTATAGTGCGTGACAGGTGAAGTGTTTTTGCCACCAGGATTGAAAGTGATGCAAGGAATTATTACCTGTCGGTGAATTTGAATCGGAATTTTCTGGGTGCTTTGGTGTTTGCTTTCCTTGCATCTGCTGCTTTCTGAAGTGTATTTCCTAGTTTTTCTGTGACAACCCACTCATTGACTCTTCCAGCTTCTAGCAGACCGATAAGAGCTGCCTTAGTCCGGTGCAAAGACATAACGTTCTCGAAAAGGATCCAGTAAAACAGTAAGTGAATTGACCTGCACATTCAAGGATGAGTTGTTAATTCTGTCCTGATTCTTGCAAGTAGACGAGCAAGTTATAAAAATGGCCATACCTTGGAGTTCCTACTGAATTTAGAATGGTAATGACAGAAGGGATGTAAACAGCTCCCCAGATCGGAACTTTCACTTCAGGAACCAAAATGGTTAATGGGAGAACAACACAGTAGAAGCAGAAGGTCACCATGTGAGCTATGATCTTTCTAACGAAGAAAAAGCTATAGATCACATAGACTTTTTTCCAGAAATTCACTCTCTGAAATATGCAAAATGGACTTGAATTAGAATTGTCACACTACATAGTAATTCGAAACTGGCCATGGTGATCAGTCACAAAAGATGAAAAAGATCCAAACCTTATTTCTAACAATCTCCATCACCATTTTCCTGAACAGATTAGCAGGACCACAGGACCACCTGTGCTGCTGGAACCGGAAAGCTTTGAAAGTACTGGGAAGTTCACTTTTCACCTACAAATAAAATTAGCCATTAATACAAATAAGATCATAAACCAAGATGAATTGTTCCAAAAACAACACAGTGTATGTGCTTATGAATAGTAAATAACCTACATGGAGGTCACCAAGGTACACAAATTTCCAGCCCCTAAGACTCGCTCGGACAGCAAGATCCATGTCCTCCACTGTAGTTCTGTCCTTCCACCCGCCAGCATCATTAATGGCCGCAATTCTCCATACTCCAGCAGTCCCTGTATTGCCATTCATTTTCACATTCAAATCTTTTGGTTTCCATCATTATTACATATGAACAACTTATTCAATAACACACATTAAATCTCACAAATTTCTCGTAACATTTTCAGCTCAAGTTTAACTTCGAAGAAATTATGGTAATTAATAATGAATTATGACCGAAATGCCAACAAGTCTCAGTCAAATTTCTAGATTCAGGAAACATTTTCAATCATTACCAGTTACCCTCACTATCGTATAACATCTAAGGTAGCTGTCCAACTACTTCCTGTCCCCTGATATCAAAACGGAAATGCGGCAGATTAATTTTAATTTATTTTTTTTATTTACCATTGAAGCCAAAGAACGCATGAGTAGCTGACCCAACTTCTTGCTCCACAGTGAAATGGTAATCCAAAGACATTTCTTGCATTCTTGTCAACAAGCACTCATCTGCATTCACTGCAAAGATTTCACCACCCACAAAATTAACAATCATTAAACATGTAATTAAAATATTTTTTTGTAAATTTATCATTAATCTATAATTTATGATTAAGGCTAGCCGTTTACTTCTCTGTCTTCACATGAAGGAAGTGTCATTCATTATACAATGTAACGGACCTTATTTTTTTAACTGTTACTTTGAAAAAATCTTTTTTTATTATTCTTTTACCATAAAAATACAAAAATTAGAAGTGTCGGCAATTTAAGAAGGGTCCCCCACAACTATGAACTCACTTCAAAAATGGCAATACGCACGTGACCAGAGGATGGACTGGCTGCTCCTAGAGCCTAGAAGAACAGAAGTTGAGAGAGAAATCCATGTGACAAATTTGCCCCCACAGCGAAGGATATCCATGTGATCCGTACATCGCGGGTTGTTCATATAAAAAGCTAAAAACACGAAAAAAAGACTGTTCTTGTTTTCTTGTGACTAAAATGCCACGGGAAAATTTTTTTTCTTAATTTGGGCAAGTTCAATTAGAAAAAGAAGGCCCGGGTTTTTTTATTTAAATTGGGGGCATTTATGGGATGAAGGACTGGTTTTTTAGTAAATTAATAATTAATAACATTAAATTGGAAAAATCAAGGAAGGAAATAACATGGAAATAATAATTATATAATAAATTTCAGTAATCAGGATTTTTCATTTTTTGTGCATATGGGCTCCACAGCTGCGTCATGGACGGTCAGTAGATCACCAGGTGTATATCAAGGGGATCAATTGACCAAGGATCTTACCTAATTAGGCCGTGTAGTAAATATTATTTTTAAAATCTTTTTTATTTAAAAATATATTAAAATAATAGTTTTTTAATATAAATGCATTAAAACAATTAAAAACTTATTTTAAAAAATAATAATAAAAAAGCAGTTAACACATCACCACTGACACCCTCATGCAAGGATGGCAAAAGCGGCCTCTGTCAATAAAAGAAATGACAAAGACCAAACTGATAAACAATCTAAGAATGTTAGAAATTAACACATAAAGACCACCGACACTCGAAAAAACAATGTTAGAAATTTAAGAAAATATGCAATCTAACACACAATTTAATGACTGTAATCAATTGACTTAGTTAGGGTTCTAGTGGGTTTTTTTTAGAGAGCTTACCAAATCTCCAACGAGCCTGAACAAGGGCAACGTCAGGATTGTGGACCAAGAATGGAATGGCACGCCTAAGGAAATCAGGCTCTGGCTGGAAATCAGCATCAAAGATGCAAACATACTCGCAGTGTTTAACATAGCTTCTCTTTAGACCTTCCTTTAAAGCACCAGCCTTGTAACCTGTTCTGTTCTCCCTGATTTGGTACCTTATGTTTATGCCCTTGCTTGCCCATCTTTGACACTCTAGCTCTACCATTTGCTGCATTGATAACAAGACATGGCTCAATGGACAAAAAAGGTGGGTGTCACTTGGGTAAATGGGCAAAACCCAGATCAGAAATTTTAGTTTTCTTTGCAGGTTTGATAAATTTGGACTAAAATTAACCGTTTTGGAGTCTACACCAATTTGCTAAGCTTGACAGAAATGCGAATCGAACAGACACGCATATCACTAAAAAGTAATCAGTTGCAAGAATGGCACGCGTGCGACTAAAACTAATCAAGAAGCAAAGTGATTGCTTTTGTTGTTTTTGAGAACCTTGATAGCAGGGTCGGTTGAATCATCCAGGACTTGGATCACAAGACGATCTGCTGGCCAGGAAAGATTAGAGGCTGCACCAATGGATAGCTTGTAAACCTGTCCAAAACTCACATTAATTATATGACCAAAAGCAAGAAAAGCAGTGAGCTTTGAAGACTTTGCTCCAAATCCCAGGAATAAAGTACCAGGAACAAAACAAACTGGCTGAAAATAAAGAAAACGGAGAAGGAGCTAGGGACCTCTTTTTCGTTGAACATTGGGATTTGAACAAGAACAACAGGGAAGTTAAGGTTGCCAGATTCTATATCATCTTGCATGGGCTCCCATTTGTATCGCTTCTCTGGTTTCTTCCAAAAGAGCTTAACGAGGATGATGACAATACCCATGTAAACCCTTTCCATTAAGAGCATGAGTGACATGGCTAAGGAAATGTAAACTCCAAGTTTCAACAAAGGAACTATCAATGGTGCTTTGATTAGCTCCCAAATGAGTTTAAGCTGACCTGAAATGTCATAGCTTGAGACCTGAAACTGAAATGATTCAGGTATCATGATTTTTTGCGAAACTTCACCCATCTCACTGTCTCTCTCTATCCCAGAAGAGCAGAGAAAAACAGAGGAAAAACAGAGGATAGGTTAATTTGGCAGAAAGAACAATCAAGATGAGAACAAAAAAGAAACACTGAATCTTTATCTTATATGGGTTTTTGGAATTGTTAACAATGTGGTTGAAATGAGGGGTGTATATAATTGGAACAAAGCTATGATTACATGGAAACTAAGTTGAACGCTACAAAAGCAAAGTTCAACTATCTGCTTCTTCTCTCCTTTTCCCTTTAAAAGGAATGAACAACAAATCTTCACTTTCCACCCTATCAGTGCTTCTCCTCTCTCATAAACCTGTGCCAGCCAATGCTTCTGTTTCTTTTGATCAAAATGAAGCAGGGACAGAACAGAGCAGAGGCAGAGAGAGAGAGAGAGAGAGAGGGTTTTGTGTTTTTATGAGAGAGAGCAACTCATATGGAGAGAGAGATGGTCATTTTATAGTCAAATTTGGCTCCATTTGGAAATACATTTACATCTCTCTTTGGCAAGTAGTAATATCTGTTAGGGAAAAAATAAAAACAAAAAGAATTAGGAAAAAAACGCAACTAGGATTTTTCTTTTCTTTTTTAATATTAAATTAACAATTAAAGACAATCAATAAATTAATTAAAAGTAAAAGTAAATCTAGAAAAAGAGTAAAGTTTTACAAGAAACCTAGCTTGTAGCACTCAATAACATTATTCTCAGAGATAAAACGTTCATGTGCACATGAATAATTTTATATATGATATATTTCTCTCTCGAGAAATAGTAATTCATTTAAATTTTTGGATGCAACAAGAATTCTCCAAATCTTTTAATCATTTTTTTTTTCTCAATTGAGTTAATAAAATATAAAAAATTAAGTACAGTAAAACTTGAGAGAAAATATATAAAAAAAAGTTCTTAAATTACATGAAGATATATATAAAAGATTAAGAAAAATGGAAAGGTATTTTTAAAAAATTGTAATGGTGAAAACATTATGTACTTCCCATATTAAACAAACTCTATATATAACACACACTTAATAAGGTATCAGTTATCAAATATACTTAAAATAATTAAATTAATCATAATAGCTAAGTCAATAAAATTTATTAATTACTTAGTAAAGATATAAATTACCATATAGATCTAAACTAATTAAATATAATAAATTAATAACTAAAAACAAATATCATTAATATCCTGCATGATTTAAAAATATTCTTATAATGAATAAAATAAAAGTGAGCAATTAATATTGTGTAGTATGTGCTATGTACCTCTAGGGTTTGAATTTACCATTATTGTTAATTAGTCTCAACTTCAAGAATCATAGTAATTAGAATGCTATTAATTAAGTTCTTTGGACCAAGTTTAAACTTATTACACACATATAATATATAGATAATTTTAAGGTTCTATTAATGTTATGTCTTTTTTTATCATATTCATGTATCTTATTTCATTAGTGGATATAAATTACCATATATATCTAAAATAATTAACAACTAAAAACAAATATCATTAATTATAATTTTGAATCAAGATTCTAACATCCCTGCATGATTTAAAAATATTCTTATAATAAATAAAATAAAAGGTGAGCAATTAATATTATATAATATATGTTAGCTAAGTTTAGGGTTTTAATCTACCTTTATTGTTAATTAGTCTCAATTTTAAAAATCATGGTGATTAGGATGCCGTGAATTAGGTTCTTTGAACAAAGTTTAAACTTATTACTTACACAACATGGAGGTAATTTTAAAATCCTATCAATGTTGCTTTTTTTTTTTTTTCCTTTCTTGTTCATGTACATGTATATCTTGTTTCATTAGCCGAAGCTCTTATAGTAGAGACCCACCACCACACCCAATTAAGTGAATCCTCCAACAATGTTTTGTTATGAACAACCCGTAATATATATATATATTTGCTTTTACATGTCGAATTTCATTCATAAAATCACTATATATTTGAAGAAAGATTTTCACTGTTAATGATTAATTTAATGGAAAGATTTTCCATTAAAAGTTTTACTCTTAGTCTTGGCTATAGTAGCTTGGTTATCTCAATGTATTGATATATGTGGTATTGGTTTAAAAATAAATAACTTTTTAATTAAAAAAAATTATAAGCCACTCAACTTCTGAACTAGATGCAATTATTTTTACTTTCATGTTGGACGAGTAATTATAGTTTATTTAACAGATTTTCAACAAACTATACCACCATATAAAGTAAATACATACCCACAAATAGATTTTATTTGTTTTGAACCAAAATTCCAATTAGCATTATTAAATTCCTCCATTATAATAGGAAAACCAGTATAATAAAATGCACAATCAATAGTTCATTTTAAATGTTTAAAATTTTTGTCTAAAGCACTCTAATGTGATGCATTGGAATTTTGTGTATATCTATCTAATTTACTAACTACGTATGTTATGTTAAGTCTAGTATGACTGGCTACATGCAGTAAAAATTTAATAATTTATTAAATAATATCTAAATGGTATGGGGGAATCACTGTTCCCCCACACCTAAATCATTGTGGATTACAACAGTAATCCACAGTGATTCTTATCCTTTTTTTTAACTTTTTCTTTTTTTTTCAATTTTTTTTTTCAAAATTACTTTTTTTTTAACTTTTCTAATTTTTCTTTTTTTTCATTTATTTTTTTTTTATTTTTTTCAAAATTATTTTTGTTGATTTTACTTTTTAAATATTGACCTGGTTAAAATTTTTGCTCTGTAATTTTTTTCTTGAAAATACTGTGGATTGCTGCGATGTTTTTCAACATAGTTTTTCTATTTTATTTCTTTATTTTTTAAAATTATATTTTTCGATTTTTTTAATATGGAGCTGATTGAGAATTTAGTTTTGTAATTTTTTTCTTTAAAACATTGTTTATTGCTATAGTGTTTCTCCACATGGTTTTTTTTATGATTTTCTCCAAAATTATCTTTTTTTTTATTTTTTAATATTGAGCCGGTTAAAAATTACAATTACAATATGTGAGGAAAGCACTTTAACTTTCCTCGAAAATTATTGTTGGTTGCACATTGTTTTTTCCCCTATGATTTTTTTCTGTTTTTGTAATGTTTTTTCCTAAAATTATCTTTGTCAATTTTATTTTTTAAATATTAAGCTGGTTAAGAATTGTAATTACAAGTAAATACAAGTTTTTCCTCAAAAAACACTATGAATTGATACAGTTTTTCCTCACATGGTTTTTTTTCCAATTTCTTTTATGTTTTCTTTTTTTGTAATATTTTTTTCCAAAATCATTTTCGTCGATTTTATTTTTTTAAATATTGAGTTGGTTAAAATTTAACTTTGTAATAAAGCTTAATCATGTGGGGAAAGTATTGTAACTTTACTCATAAAATATTGTGGATTGCTACAGTGTCTCTTCGCGTAGTTTTTTTATAATTTTTTTCAAATTATCTTTTTCAATTTTATTTTTTTAATATTAAGTTGTTTGTGAATTATAATTACAAGTTATTACAAATAAGGCTAAATCATGTGGGAAAGCACTGTAGCTTTCATCACAAAACATTGTGAATTGCTACAGTGTTTCCAACATGATTTTTTTCCCTTTTTTTGGTGTTTGTTTTGTTATTTTTTTTCTAAAATTATCTCTGTTGATTTTTTTTTTAATATTGAGCCGATTAAGAATTTAGCTTTGTTATTTTTTCTTTAAAACATTGTGAATTGTTGCAGTGTTTTCCCATGTGATTATTTTATGATTTTTTCCAAAATTATCTTTGTCGATTTTTTTTTTAATATGGAGTTGGTTAAGAATTATAATTATAATAAAGCTAAATCATATGAGGAAAGCGTTGTAGTTTTTTTCACAAAATACTGTGGATTGCTACAATATTTCTCTAAATAGTTTTTTAGTTTATTTTATTGGAAAAAACGCTATAGTTTTCCTCACAAAACATTGTCAATTACTGCAACATTTTTTTTCATGGGTTTTTTTCCTTCCAAAATTATCTTTGTTGGTTTTTTTTAATATTAAGTTGGTAGAGAATTTAGCTTTGTATTTTTTTTGTTTTTTATTAACTGAAAGGCTAAATCATGTGGCGAAAGCAC